>Ga0210057_1000151_pt1 | contig 129232 bp, 111 predicted proteins | sample CryGeyCG2114_010_2_FD_183968 | JGI IMG/M metagenome (GOLD analysis project Ga0210057, IMG submission 183968) | Groundwater microbial communities from aquifer - Crystal Geyser CG10_big_fil_rev_8/21/14_0.10 (SPAdes) (version 2) | ecosystem: Environmental > Aquatic > Deep subsurface > Groundwater...
CGAATCATGCCTTAGATGAAGCAATTTAAAGTTGATAGAAATGGATTTAAGTCATTGAAAAGAATGGCTCAACTTAGCACTAAATAACAAAATGAAAGAGCGATTGATATTTTCTGAACACCATCAAGGTGATCCAGTTTTTAAAAATTCCAAGAAGTGCAATTGCGCTATGCCTTACGCACATTGCATTAGCTACAATGACGATGAATTGGCCAAAAGCCAATTCATTACCCTCGAAATGACTATTCTTTTACTTGCTAAGTTGTATTTCAGTTATTACATTTTTGTAATAACTAAAATGGGACAAATAATTTCAGATGGATGACGTCGTACTCGCCCCAGAGCTTAAAGAAGAATTGGTTCATTTCGAAACCTTCTTGCAACGTATTGGCTTTAAGCGCCTTGAAGGTGCCGTTTGGGGAATTTTAGTCCTTGCTGCCCGTCCATTAACTTCAGAAGAAATTGAAAAAGAATTAGCCCTATCTCAAAGTGCCGTCTCTCAAGCACTTAAAAAGCTGGTTCATTTTGGTGCGGTTGAAGTTCGCGAAAACCGCGAAACTCGCGCGAAAACCCATGTCGCCAAAGAAGACTCGCTCTCAATCGTTGCCACTGTTTTTAGAAAGCGTGAGCAAGAAGCAGTGCTCGAATTTCGTCAAATGGCGGAACGTGCACTCAAGAAAACAAGAAATAGTGATTCTCCTTCTCGTGAGAAGCGTTTGCAATCCATGATTCAAACTTGTGATATGGCGCTCGCAGTTATGGACTTTGTTATGACTTTAGTTGTTCGTGGCCTTGAACAACAATACCCTTCAATCGTTAAACGCTTACCAAAAGCACTTGAGTTGGTTTCACAAACAGCGATTCCTTTCGCAGAAGGTGCCAATCAACTCGCCAATAATATCGCCAGCAAAGTTAAAGAAAATTTTCTAAAGAAAATAACGGGAGACTTCCATGCTCAATAATCAACAACGCATCGTCATCACAGGTGTTGGACTTGCCTCTCCAAACGCCAATAATTTGCGCGAATTTCGCCAAGCTTTATTAGAAAAGAAAAGCGGTGTTGAGCACATAGACATGCGCCATATGGGTAAAGTGTGTGCGGGTAACGCTCACTTTGATGAAACTAAACATCAAAATAAAAAGATGAGAAAGCGCGGAACACGCGCAGGTGCCGTTTCTATTTATTGCGCGAAAGAAGCGCTTGAAGATGCCGGACTCGATTTAACGAATCTTGATAAAGATCGTATCGGCATTTATCTCGGCATCACTGAACATGGGAACGTCGAAACAGAAAATGAAATTCACGACCTCTATCAAAATAATCTCGATACATCTTTATGGTCACATCATCACAATCCACGAACAGTGGCGAACGCACCTGCGGGTGAAGTCAGTTTAAATCTTGGAATAACTGGCCCAGCCTACACGATTGGTGCCGCTTGTGCCGCTGGAAATCTTGGCCTTATACACGGCATGCAAATGCTCCGTGCTGGCGAAGTTGATCTCGCTCTTGCCGGTGGCATCAGTGAATCGACTCACACTTTTGGCATTTTTGCTGCCTTTAAATCTCAAGGAGCCCTGGCCTTTGATGAGAATCCAGCAATTGCTTCTCGACCTATGGATAAGAATCGTGGTGGCATCGTCGTTTCTGAAGGTGGATGTATTTATACCTTAGAGCGACTTGATTCAGCTCTTGCTCGAGGAGCTCGCATCTATGGCGAAATCGTTGGCCATGCCATCAACTCTGATGCTTCTGATTTTGTTCTTCCTAATACTGAACGCCAAATTCAATGTATGCAAAAAGCTTTAAAAGTCGCAGGCCTCACTCCTCGCGATATTGATATCGTCAATCTTCATGCGACTGGAACAAATCTTGGAGACATTCAAGAGTGCAAAGCGGTCGCTGCTGTATTTGAGAGTTCAGACAAGACTTTCGTCAACGCAACCAAAGGTCTGATCGGTCACACCATGGGTGCCGCCGGAGCCCTCGAGTTGGCAGGAAATCTGCCCTCATTTGAAGATGGCCTCGTCCACCCTTGTTATAATCTCGATGAACTCGATCCAGAGTGTGCCATCAAAGGCTTGGTTGAAAAAGAAACCATGAATGTTGGCGAAGTGAATACTATTTTAAACAATTCATTTGGAATGCTCGGAATCAATTCCGCTTTAATTATAAAAAAATATAAGGAGTAACCATGCAAGCTGAACAAGTTCGCCAAGTCGTTCTCGACATTATCGCTGACGTCTCTATGGAAGACGATCTCTCAAACATTAAAGACGAAGTTGCTCTTCGCGATCAGCTTGATCTCGACTCAATGGACTTTCTCGATATCGTGATGGAGCTAAAAAAGCGTCACAAAGTTGAAGTTCCTCAAGAAGATTATCCTCGTCTTGCCAGTCTTTCTTCGTGTGTTGAGTATTTGACTCCAAAAATGATGCAATAAATGAGTGAACGTTTCGACGCTCTCATTATTGGCGCCGGAATGTCAGGCATGGCCGCTTCCATTCGTCTTGCGATGTATGGACAAAAAGTGGTCGTGCTTGAACGCCACCTGATTCCAGGGGGCCTCAATTCCTATTATCAAAGAGGCAAACGCTCTTTTGATGTGGGACTGCATGCCCTCACCAATTTTGTTGAAAAAGGTCAAAAGGGTCCTCTGACAAAATTGATGAAGCAACTTCGTATTCCCTACGAAGCTTTTGATTTGATTCCGCAAAAAAGATCGCTCATTCACTTCCCTTCGCAAAAACTTGGATTCACCAACGAGTTTGAATATTTTCGAAGTGAAGTTCACCAGGCTTTTCCCAATGACACTGAAAACTTTGATCGACTAATCGAAAAGATTCGCTCATTTAATGAAACTGCCCTTACTAATGAATACTTGTCCGCCAAATTGGTGGTGAAGCAATTTATTCGAGATGAGCTTTTAGTCGAAATGATTTTCGCTCCACTGTTGATCTATGGATCAGCATGGGAAAATGATATGGACTTTTCTCAGTTCGTGATTATGTTTAAGGCCCTCTACTTTGAAGGCTTTTCTCGCCCTCGCGGAGGTGTCCGCACCATCATCGATCTCTTGATGAAAAAAATGGAAGAAGTGGGTGTTGATCTGCGTTTTAAAACAGGCGTAGCCGCTATTATCACTGGCGAAGGGCGAGTTCGTGGAGTTGAAACGGATAAAGGCGATATTCTAGAATGTGCGAAAATTTATTCTTCGGCCGGTTTTGGTGAAACTCTTAAAATGATGACTGATGAACCCTCAACTCAACCGCGGGTGGGAGCATTGTCTTTCACTGAGAGTCTTTTTTGCTTAGACAAAAAAGTTCGCTCCACTGGGTTTGAAGACACGATCGTTTTTTATAATGACTCTGATAAGTATCACTATCAGGCCAGCGCTGAACTCTATGATCCACGCAGTGCAGTGATTTGTGTTCCCAATAATTATTCTCAAGATGATGCCCAAGAAGAAATGGTGCGGGTGACTTATATAGCGAATTTCGCCAAATGGAATGAGCTTCCTCGCCCCCAATATAAAATTGAAAAAGAAAAAATGGGACAAGCCGCCTGGAACTTAGTGAATCAAGTGGTTCCCAATCTCAATGCCAATATCCTCTTTCAAGATCTCTTCACTCCTACCACCGTTAAAAAATATACAGGGCATGAAGGTGGAGCGGTTTACGGTTCACCTGATAAAACTCGCAGTGGGCAAACTGGAATCGAAGGACTCTATATTATTGGAACCGACCAAGGATTCTTAGGAATTGTCGGCGCCATGCTCTCAGGAATTTCCATCGCCAACCTCTATGGCTTAGTCGGAGGTGATGCGTGAAATTTCAAAACTTAGTACTAGAACAGATCGCTTATGAAATTCCCAATGAAATATTCTCAAGTGAACGGATCGAAACAGAGCTCAGCGATCTCTATGAGAAGTGCAAGCTTCCCCATGGCCGCCTTGAGCTCATGACCGGAATCAAGGCCCGTCGCCATTGGCCAGCAGGAACCAAGCCTTCAAATATTGCCGCTCAAGCAGCAAAGAATCTTTTTACAAAGAGCAAGATTGATCCTCAAAGTATTGATCTGCTTATTCACGCCTCTGTTTGTCGCGATTTTTTAGAACCGGCCACGGCCAGCGTCGTGCATGAGCACTTAAAGCTCTCTCCCCATTGCCAAATTTTCGATCTCAGCAATGCCTGTCTCGGTATGCTCAACGCTGTACTCGTCGCTGGAGCCATGATTGAGTCGGGACAAATCAAGCGAGCGCTTATTGTCTCAGGTGAAAATGGCGGACCATTGCTTGAACAAACTCTCAAGACTTTAAAAAATGATCCGAGTATTGATCGCAAATCGATTAAAAAATATTTTGCCAATTTGACGATTGGTTCAGCTGGCGTGGCGATGACTTTATGTCACAAAGATTTATGCCCGCAAGGAATCTCCATTTTGGGTGGCGAAGTCGCCACTGATTCTGAGGCCAGCCATCTTTGTCGCGGCGATGGCAATCCCGACTCTCTCATTATGCAAACTGATTCTGAAGAACTCTTGAAAGCGGGTATCAAACTTACAGGATTGAATTGGGAGCGCACCAAAACGGAACTTTCTTGGACAAACGAAAGCGTCGATTGGGTGATTGGCCATCAAGTGGGTGAAGCTCACGAACGACTTGTCCTTGAGAATTTAGGACTACGCCAAAAGAAAACTCATATTACGTACGATGAATTCGGAAACACCGGAAGTGCGGCTTGGGCCTTAACCCTTGCTCGCTTATTAGAGAATAAAAATCAACCACAAAAGGGTGAGCGTATGGCAATCGTTGGAATCGGCTCGGGACTCTCTTGTGTTATGTTAGGAATGTTATGGAACACTTAATGGACTACCCTTTTAAACTTAAACGTCACCGTCTTCCCAATGATTTGGGGATGAACTACGTTGACGAAGGACAAGGCGACGTCATCGTCCTCCTCCACGGCAATCCAACATGGTCCTATTATTGGCGCCACTTAATCAAAGCACTCTCTCCTTTTTACAGAGTCATTGCTCCTGATCATATCGGTATGGGCCTTTCATCGAAACCACAGCACTACGATTACTCGCTTAAAAACCATATCAACAACCTTACTTCTCTCCTTGATGAACTCGAAGTGAAAAAGGCCACAGTAATTATGCACGATTGGGGGGGAGCGATTGGTATGGGTTGGGCGGTACAAAACCCTAAGAAAGTTTCAAAGCTTGTGATCACCAATACAGCAGCTTTTACAGATATGCATATTCCGTGGCGAATTAATATTCTAAGAAATGCATTTGGTGAAAAAGTGATTCGTGGCCTTAATGCTTTTGCCGGGCCAGCGACTTTTATGGCAGTAAAAAAGGCACTCGATCCTGATACCATTAAAGGCTATCTTTACCCTTATCAAAACTATAAAGATCGTATTGCGACAGCTAAATTTGTTCGCGATATTCCCATGAATGAACGTCATCAAAGTTGGAATACCTTGACACAAATTGAGAAGCGTCTTCATACACTCAATGTACCAACATTGATTTTATGGGGTGATAAAGATTTTTGTTTCACCACTCATTTTAGAGATCGCTGGAAACAACTCTATCCTCATGCACATTTAATTAATTTTCCTAATGCCGGTCATTACGTGATTGAAGATGCACGCGATGAAGTTTGTCGAGCCATCTTAGACTTCCAAGGTGAGAATCAAAATGAACATAGCTTGGCGCCTTAAAAAACAGGCCGAAATTCAACCCCAAAAAATTGCGGTCAAGTTTCCGAAGCGCAGCTACGGTGGTCAGTATCAGTATTCGTCAATTACTTTTCAAGAGCTCGATCATGAATCAGATAAACTCGCCTATCAGCTCTTAAAGAAAGGGGCCAAACGCGGTGATCGCGTTCTGCTCTTTATGCGACCAAGTTTGCATTTTCATGCCATGGTTTTTGCGCTCTACAAAGCGCGACTTGTTCCTGTCATGATTGATCCTGGGATGGGTCGCAAGAATCTGCTTAATTGTATCAAGCAATGCAAACCAACAGTGATGATCGCTGAAAGTGAAGTGCAATTGGCCCGCAAGCTTTTCTCAAAGTCTTTTGAAAATATCTGTTTAAGTATTTCCACTGGAAAATTTAAGTTTGGAGCCGATTATTCAATGATCGAGCTCCTTCATGGTGAAACAGGTGCTGTTGATTTTGAACAAACTCCAGATGATGAGTTAGCAGCGATTCTCTTTACCTCGGGTGGAACAGGAGCTCCCAAAGGAGTTCTCTACACTCATGGCATTTTTGATCGCCAAACGAGTATGCTTCAAGAATTATTCTCTCTAACTCCAAGTGATGTAGATATCCCAGGCTTCCCGCTCTTTTCCTTATTTACGCTCGCCATGGGATTAACTTCAGTCATCCCTGATATGGATCCTCGTCATCCAGCTCAATGCAATCCAGAAGCACTCGTTAAAAATATCCTTGATAACAAAGCGACCTTCATAGCAGGTTCTCCTGCCATCTGGGAGCGCGTGGCCGATTTTTGTGTTTCCCATCATCTGACATTGCCAACAGTTAAATATGTGGTGATGTTTGGAGCGCCTGTGCGCAGCGAGCTCCATGAAAAATTCCAAAGGATTTTAACACTTGGTGATACCTATACTCCCTATGGAGCGACAGAATGCTTGCCTGTCAGTCTTGCTAATGGAAAAGCTCTTCTGCGAGAGACAAAGGAAAAAAGCCAAAAAGGTCATGGAACCTGCATTGGCCTTCCTGTACCCGGCGTTCAAGTAAAAATTATCAAGGCAACTGACGAAGAAATTTCAAATCTCGATAAAATTGAAGAATTGAAGTCAGGTGAGATTGGTGAAATTATTGTCACTGGCCCCACTGTCACTCCAGGCTATGATGGCAATGATAAGGCCACGCTATTAGCTAAAATTCAATCTAACTCGGGACTTTGGCATCGCATGGGTGACGTCGGTTATCTCGATGAAAAGGGCGAGCTTTGGTTTTGTGGACGCAAGGGCCATGTCTATCGCGACTCCACACAAGTCAAATACTCGATTCCGACAGAGGCCATTTATAACAATCACCCAGAGGTTCTGAGGTCAGCATTGATTAAATATGCCAACTCTCCTGCCCTCGTGGTTCAATTGAAGAATCCAAAGTCTTATTCCTGCGATCGTCGCGAGCAAATCAAAAAGGAATTAATTGCTCAGGCCCAAAACTTTGATCATACAAAAAATATTAAAACGATTTTTTATGCAAAATCATTTCCCGTCGATGTACGCCATAATATTAAAATTGACCGACAGAAGCTGGGTCAAATGGCCACAGAAGGAAAACTCTTATGAAAGTTTTAGTAACAGGAGCCTCAGGTTTTCTTGGGTATAGCATTGCCCGCAAACTTCGTGAGCAAAAATACGAAGTCATCAACTTCTCTCGTTCTCATCCAGAAAAGTTGGCTGCAATTGGTGTTCACACCATAACTGGGGATCTTTCAAGTCCAGAAGATATTCGCGATCTCTTTGAAAAAGAAAAATTTGATGTCGTCTTTCATGTTGGTGGAAAAATTGCCATGTGGGGCGATTGGAAGGATTTCTTCTCCATTAATTATCTTGGCACCAAAGTCATGCTTGAACTTGCCAAAGTTCATGGAGTAAAGAAATTCATTTATACCTCATCTCCTTCAGTTTCTTTCGGGAATCAAGATCTCTTAGGAGTTGATGAAACGACCGCCTATCCGGATAAATATTATTCGATGTACGCTCAATCCAAGTCCATGGCAGAGCAAGAAGTCCTCAAAGCAAACTCTGAAGATTTTTTAACTTGCGCTCTTCGCCCTCATCTTATTTTTGGGCCAGGAGACGAGAACCTCATTCCTCGGCTGCTCAATGCTCACAGGCTTGGTAAACTTAAAAGAGTTGGCGATGGCAATAATTTAGTTGATGTAATCTATGTCGAAAATGCCGCCGATGCTCATCTTAAGGCCTTTGAAAAATTGACTTGGAATTCAGGTGTTGATGGGAAACCATTTTTCATAGGACAGGGCCCCGTCAATCTCTGGAATTTTATCGATCAAGTGATGGAAAAAAATGATCTGCCTAAAGTCACTAAATCCATCTCCTTCAATAAGGCTTACACCATTGGCAGTATTATTGAAGCAGGATTAAAACTGACGGGTCAAACAAAGATCGACCCACCGATGACTCGTTTTGTAGCAATGCAATTGGCAAAATCTCATTACTTCAGTCATGAAAAAGCTCAGCATGATCTAGGCTGGACACCAAAGATCTCTTTAGAAGATGCGATTAACGAGCTATAATTCCTCGCAAAAGATCAAGACAGTTTCCTGAGGATTGATTTTTAACCAAAACAAATTTGGCAACTTTGGCAACTTCTGGATCGAGATCTTGTGACATGGACTTTAGTGATTTTACAAAGTCTCTTGGATAAGAATAATCCTCTCCATAAAGATTAATCATGTACTTTAATCCTTCTTCGCGACCAAGTTTGGCCTCGACTAATGGCCAAACCATTTTAACTTCGGGATCAAGACCCCGCAGAGAAGTCATCGAGTAACTTTTTAAGCGATCAAACTCGACTCCTGCTTCAAAGCTATACTTCCAAAGACGATTAGTAATCATTTTGCTACTGACTGCTTCAAAAGCCAGTTTAGGTTCAAATGCGATATTCTTTTGGGTCTTAATCCATTCGATCCGTTTATCAAGCAACTCAGTTATCGCGACAAAATGAGTCGCATCTTTTTGTGCATGAAAACCGCGAATCTCGACGGTGGCATCTGATTTTAATCCTACCCTAGTCAGATTTAAGTTTTGATATTTATGGGTTGGATTCCAATCAGCAGGATTGGCCGTATACACTTCAGATTCAACTTTTTTTGCGAGCTTTTTAATCGTCCATTTTTTTGGATTAGCATTTACATCATCAATAATTCGCTGAAAGGCTTGTTGTTGTTTTTTTGTAAGCTCTGCCAGAGTTGGAGCATTCCATTGATCATCCCCAAAAGTGCCTCGATTCAAAAAAGAGTTGTTAGTCATATCGACGAGAAAATTTTTAAAGTGCATGACATCACCTTCGAATGCCCGCTCAAGATCGATATGAATATGGCCCCCACCTGAACGAACACTTGGGGTAATTCCAATTTCTTTTGCTGAATCAAAAACCACTCTTTGAATAAAATCACCTTGGCTTTTAAATTGTTCAGCTGTCAAAGGTGAAGTTTTAACTTCGACCACCCAAGGATCAACAGTGACATCAATAAACCATTTATTGTCATCGACATAAATTCGATGCATGTCTGCGCCGTACTTATCTGCAAAGGATTCAATCACACAATTATCACAAGCCTTCATAATCTTTTGTGCAAGTTCGTCTCGAGCTGCTTCGTTTTCCGGAGTATTGACAATATGGCTTCCGGCTTTTCTTCCAGCTTCTTCGAGCACTGAATTTGTAAAGGTCCACTCGGGGCCAAAGAAGGGAGACTCTCCCTTGCTGGCAATGTAGCGCCCGGGTTTAGTAACGTGGGCGCAACTTAAAATGAGAAAGGATAAAACGACAAACTTAATTAGATTTTTCATCAACCTTTATCGGTATTTGATCATAACGATTAAGGAATTCCTTTTTAACCAAGCTTTTAAGTAAACTATCTAGGTAATGGAAACTTCATGATAAATTGAGTATGAGGACTGTTTTTATTAAATGTAAATGTCCCTTCGTGATCAATCAAAATGCCCACACAAATAGACAGGCCAAGACCCGTTCCATGGCCAATATCCTTTGTTGTGTAAAATGGATTAAACATGTTTTTAATAACTGAGTCAGGAATCCCCTTGCCTGAATCAGTCAAAATCAAACTAATAGATTCACTATCTTGGATGACTTGAATATTTATCCATTTTTCTTCTAAATTCAAAATAGCATCATAGGAATTATTTAAAAGATTCATAATCACTTGTGAGATCTGAATATCATTACAAAAAACAAAAAAGTCATCCTGTATATCAATCTCGACAGTGATTTCATTTAATCTATATTTTTCAGCGCATAGACTAACTGTATCTTCGACAATGCTCTTTAAAGAATGAAGTCTTTTTTCCACAAGATTGGAGTCACGTGATAGAGTTTTTAAGCCTGAAATGATTTTCGCAATTCGAAAAGCTGTTTTTTCTATCATCTCTGCTTGTTTAAGAAAATAATCAGAATCTAATTCTCCATTTTTAATTTTTCTCTTAATATTTGAGGCACTCCCCGCAATGATAGTTAGTGGATTATTGATTTCATGAGCGATGCCACTTACAAATTGTCCAAGAGTCGCTAATCTAGAAGTCTCTTCTAGTGCTGCTTTTTGTTCTAGTAGTTTTTTACCATTTTCAATTCGATCGGTAATGTCATTCGTAATAGCAATATGGGCGATTTCCCCATTGGTCAGCTTATAGGGGGCTGCATACGTCTCCATCCACCTTTTGGCTCCTTTGAGTCCAATAATTTCAAAAATTAAAGTCCCGCTTCCACCATTGCAAATTTTTTTATTAAAATTTATGAAATTTTCACGATGCGACTCTTCTACTAAGTCGTAAACATTGGCCCCTTGAACCGAGTCCATGTCCTCGGCTTCTATGAGAGCTAGGCCGCGACTATTCATATTGAGTAAATGTCCATCTTTTGAAACGATTTTCAAACAAGAGGGAGTCGCATTAATCATGGCATCAATGGTGAAAAGCTTCTCACCTAAAAGTTGTTGATTTTTTTCATCTGCCATTATGAGCCTCGAAAGTCACGTATTATCGATAATCAAATTCTAATAAAAACAGTGTCATTTACAAGGTAAAAGTGAGGAGAATAACTTAGTCTTTTACTTAATGTTGAAATACTGTTCAATTCCACCAGTTAGCTCACTTGGCACGTAGTTTTGCAATTCATTCCAATAGACAAAGAAGTCTCGAGCGTGAACAAGGGGCAAAACGGGAAGCTGATCAATAACGATCTGATTCATTTCGTGGAAGATTTTATTTTGCTTTTCAACATCATACTCATCTTCGGCCCTTTTATAAAGTGAATCAAATTTGGCATTTTGAAATCCTACTCGATTGTATGATCCTGGAAAATTAGGCCCGTAAACCAAGTCATAAAATTGGAAACCTGTCGGCAGTCCTACAAACCACGCGAGATAGAAGAAATCGAAATCGCCTTTTTGCGCTCGTTCAATGAGACGTGGCCAAGCCAAAGTTTCTACGCGAACCTTTAATCCTAAATCTTCTATTTCTTTTTCAAAAAACTCTCCAACTTGACGAGCAAGTGTTGAGTCTCGAACGATAAGAGCAAGCTCCCTTTGAGGAAGATTTTTAACCATCGCCAATTCTTTTTTGGCGAGTTCTAAATTCTTTTTGGTATAGGGAGTCGAAACTGCTGGATCATTTCCCGGAACACCAGGAGGCAAGAGTCCCGCCGCATATTCAGCTGTATTGTTAAAGAAGAGCTCATTAAATTTTTCAATATCTATAGCGTAAGCAATCGCTCGACGGAAATGAAGGTCATTTGTTGGTGCATGCCTTTGATTGATTCCCATATAATAGACGTTACTATCACTCTCTGAAGTTCCGAGAGTTAAGCCTTTATCTTTAAGTTCTGAGCTCAACTCGCTTTGCATGGTTATACTTGAAGAGAACTGATCTTTCGGCACTTCAACGTAATCAACTTTATGGGCGAGCAGATTCAACCATTGGGTTTGTGGCTCTTTCATCACGTGAACTATAATTTTATCGATAAAAGGCACTTGCTTGCCCACATCAGCTTGGTACTTAGGATTCTTTGTTACAGGAAAAAGCTTATGGCGAAAATTTTTATTTCGTTCAAACTCCATGCGAGACTGATTGTTCACCATGACTGGAATATAAGGTCCAGTTCCAACATAGGTTTCTGAAAGATTATTATTAGTCGCCGTAATCGCTTCCATAGGAATCGGTGATGTCGCAGAACCCGTTAGGTCATTCAAAAAGAATCGATTGGGCTTTTTAATGGTAATGGTTAGCGTATGATCGTTTAGCGCTTGAACCCCTTTCAGATCTTTTGTGTAATCTGTTGCCGATAGAGCTTTCTGACTTTCATACCACTCATTCATCCCTACCACATTCTTTGCCCACGAAGGAAAATGAGGAGAAACCAGACGAGGGTCAGACAAACGTTTAAAGGAAGTCACAAAGTCTTGGGCCACAACTTTGCGCGTTTTACCCTCTCCAAAAAAGGTTTGAGGAAAATAGAAAACATCGTCACGCAATTTGAAAGTGTAGGTCTTTTTGTCTTCTGAAAGTACCGGCATCTCTGCTGCCAAATTGGGAAGCAACTCAAACGGACCATCAAAGGGATGGGTTTCCATCAGAGTTTCGTACATCTTGGCCAATTGCATTTGAGCAGCAAGTCCTACATTGAGATGAGGATCAAGCTGAGCAATTTCTTGACTGACTTGATTAAGTACTTTTTGATTTGAAAGGGTAGATTTCTTTGTGCAGCCTAAAAGTAAAAGGGCCACAAAAAATAGTTTAATATTTTTCATGGCCCCATTATAGATCAGTAATTAACGAGCAGGAAGAGCTAAAAGTCCGTTCTTAAATCCATCACGGATTGATTTTACATCTTCTTCATCACCAGTAGCTAGTTTCAGATCAATTAAGTCATAATTACGAAGCTTTTCTTCTAATTCTGACTCGGCAGGTGCAAAGTTCATCATGAATGCTTCAATTGCATAAGCTGCACGACTTTTTCCAATAGCTTTTTCAACTGCTGTTTGGATTTGGTCTGGACCAACTTCTCCTGCCAATTTCTGAAGTGTATTCACATCTCTTTGAGCAATGTTAAGCATGACTTTACTTGCCATAACTTTCTCTGCGATATCCGTTCCAACTGTCGTGTCTTCAGCCACTGGAGTTGGTGCTGGAGTAGTTTCAGTTTCAGGAGCTGGAGTAACTTCCCCTTCAGTTTCCGGAGCTGGGGTTACTTCACCTTCAGTTTCCGGCGCAGGAGCTGGAACTTCTTCAGTAACAACTGGCTTATTCGCTTCAGCGATAAGAGCTTTGATTTCATTGATCTTAGCTGAATCTTCACCTTTGATTCTTGAGATCAGTTCTCTCGCAAGTGTGTTTGATTCTGTGGCACCAATTGACTTATCAAGTCCTGGAATCTCAACCGAATCAATTACAGCAGATCCAAAATCACTATTGTCTCTTATTCTATCAGCATAAACCGCCGTGAAAGAATCTCTGAATGCACGTTTTTGCTTAATCACTTCAATATCTCTAGGAAGATTTGAAAGTGATTCATAAGAAGCGTTTGCGGCCTGACTTAAAAGAACTGGACCGATGTCATAGTTATCGTAATCAGGGAAATCAAAGAATCTTTGGAAAAGGTTCTTTAAACGGTGAACCTTTGTCTTAACATTAACGTTGAATTCTTCATCAACGTGGTATTCCGTTCCATTAGCAGCTCGGAAAGGAACTTGTGCTTGGAGTGATTCACCAAAACTCAAGTGACGAATCAAGTTAACGATTTCAGCTTTAAACTCAGGAAGATCTTCAAATGATAAGTGGTTGCTAGCTCCAGCAGTAGTCATTAACTCTCTATTAGTTAAGACATCCATGGCCAAAAGTTTGTCTAACCAGATACCTCTAATTTCGAGATCGCCAACAAGGTTACGCTCGTCAGTTCTGTTCGCCTTATCAACATCGTTATGAAATTGACCAGCTTGGCCCAATACCTTCAAATCAACATTGATTGCGGCATTACAGGCCTGTGAGCTATTACCACTTTGAGTACATTGACGTACTAATATCGACTTCACCATTTCTTGATAATGAGCTTGAACACCTTCTCCAAAACAATCAGTTGGATGGTATGAACCTCTATTATCTGGCAATGGATTTTCAATATCGCCAATTTCTTCAGACAATTGGAAAAACAAAGATCTATCTTTCAAAATTGTTCTTCCCTGTTGAGTAGCACTGAACTCGAGATGACAAGTAAGATCCGGTGCTTTCACGATGTCGAGCATATAGCGACCGACAACAGTATTAGCAGCATTAATTCTATCAATCATTGGACAGAGAGAGCCAAATTGAGGTCTTTGCTCTGCTGAACAGCCAGTAAGCATTAAGTCTTGAAGATTATACTTTTGCAAGAAAGTATACATCCCCTGCCAAGATTCATGAATAGATCTGAAGTCCATCATTCTGTTATATGTAGAAATCAAGTATCTCCAAGCTCCAACATCATTGAAGTTCTTGCGACGACCTTTCAAGTTTCTGTATTGAAAAGCACTCTCGTAACTTTCTACCATGTGCTTAGCAATTTCTAATTCATCAGTACCTTCGTCAAAACGATTACAAGTTAAGCTACTTCCCGCATTTTCATCAGTACAAAATCTAAAGGCCTTAATTCCCTCTTTAACAAAAAGTGGTCCTTTTACTGGCTCGACTGAATCATCGGCCATTTTCACTTCGCGGTTATAAGCGAATTTTAAAGCAGCAACATCATAAGGTCCAAGCGTTGAGAGTTCATTCAAGCTTGAGTAAGCATAATCCATGATTGAAGAGTAACGTGCATTACGTATCCCAAGATCACGGTGATCGTGCTCATCATAGAAGTTTGCTTTATCTACTGAACCAGCAAAGTTGTGTCTCAATCCTAGGTTATGTCCCATTTCGTGAACAAGTGTTGGAACGTAAGCATGAGTAACGAGAATCTCTGTCAATTGTCGTTGTTGATTAATTGAGAGGATATCCCATGCCTTTAATCGTCCATGCTCGTCGCGAACATCTTTAACTTGATCAATTTCCGATAAAGCTTCTTTACCAAGATTATCGAAGTTGAACATGTCGACTGTATAAACAGAGTTTTTAGATAAAAGATCAAAGATTTTCACTTTGTCTTGAACTTCATTGAGAGAGTTTCTCAAAGCCTTCTTTTCTTGATCAGTTACGAGATTTCCTTCCTTCGCAATTTTCTCAAATTTCGAAGCTAAACGCTCTTTATCATTTCTCATTCGTGGTTGCTCTGCAAATTTCACAGCGCGCTCTGGATTAAAGTTGCGAGAAGCAATTGGAGCTCTCTTTTCAGAATTATGAAATTTATCAGAATTGATCATCTCAGCAACAGACAATGAAGTTAATGCTTCCTTCTCAATGAGGTTTTTTACACCCTCTGGTAAATTAGACTCTATACGTCTATTTTGCTCTTCAAGAAAACGCAATGAATCGTATGTGTAAGGAGCATAGCTCTCAAGCGAGCCCTTATACATGTTAACGTGACCTTGAATAATCTCACCAGTTCTTGGGTTGGCAACTGTTGGGCCATAACCAAGTAATGGTGAAGCCAGGTCTTCGATTAATACGATCATTGAGTTACGAAGGTCACCTGCTTTTCGATTGTCAGCATCATGAAGTTTTAACTTTAACTTCACGCCACCTTTTTCAAGAGTCTTATTCATTCTATCAAAGGCAAAATGAGTTGCTCTTTTTAAATATTCATTTTCGGGCTTAGCAAACTCATCGCTTAAATAATAATCAACAACATCTTTGTTTGGTGACCAACGATTCATCAAGAACTTCTTCTCTGTTTCACGATTTACGTTCTTCTCGCGAATTGAAGTTTTAAAGAAACCAAAAAGTCCTTGATCGGCAACTGGATAATCAATCTTTTCGTATTTTTTATCAGTTATCGTATCGAGCTTTACGAATGAGAAGAAGATCCTTGCGTGGAAAGCTCCGTTGTCATCAAGTTGATCAAGAAAATCATCATAAGAATCAGAGTTATACCATAACTGCTCAATACAGCCTGGTGACTTAGAAAATTCATAAGTTTTCTCCAATTCAAAGTTAATAACTTCAGCTGTAACTTCACGGTGAACAAGTCTTGTATCTCTTTCAAAGAAACATGAATCGTTACTATCTGGAAGACCAACACTATCGGCTTCGTGAATTTGAACTTTTTCAAAAGTAGGAATAAAACGATCTTTTTCGAACCACTGAAGTTCTGTATTTTCTTCTTCAGCATTAGTACACTCATCATTAGAATTTTCGCGACATCTAAACGACTTATAAGTCACAGGAATCGTAAGAACAGGTTTATTATTTAAAGGGTTGTCAGAGAACTCTGTGCTCTCATCCATTTGATAAGCAACTAGTCCAGACTCCTTGAAAGAAAACTTCACAATCTTTTCTTTACCCTGAACAAATGGGGCCATTGCTGAAGTAAAACGAGGAACGCCTTGAGAATTCGGAACGTATAAGAATTCTGCATTTGTATCTATCGATGCTTTTGAAGCAATCAATGGATCCTTATACACTTCTTCAAATGGGCGTTCTTTGGCACAAGAGACGAGCATCAAACTTGTCAGTAGCCATCCGTTCAGTTTTTTCATTTCCATACTCCTAAAAAATTCATTTCCACTTACAGCGAAAGAGATATCGTTAAATAAACTTGTGATTCATCTTTATCAAATACAGAAACATTGCTATCTCGTCCGTTCGCCGCAAGAGCAGAACCACCAAGACTGTGTCCTAGCGCAAAAGCAACGTTTCCATTCATTTCATAATTAAGCGATTGATCAAAATTGAATTTATCTTTTGTATTGCCTAAGTACGTTGTTGAACGTCCATAACTTTGATCGAGAACAATTGAAAATTTATCAAGGAATCCGTAAGAAACAACTAAACGATTGCTCCATGAATAAGCAATATTCGAAGAACCATCGGACTTTGTTTGATAAGTATGAAATGAGCGCTTAAAGTTTGGCGCATAAAGAAGAGATAAACCCTTCACTTGATTATCAAGATCAATTGATAAGCTTGGCGTCAAAGTTGTCGTTGTAATCAGTGAAGCTGTTTTTGTACTTTCTTCTGATACAGGTATTGTTGAAGCAATCTTTCCACTTAAGCTCACTTGATCATTAAACTTATAAATTGATCGAGAAAATGAAAGCGAAGGATCATACCAAGTTTCAAGACGATCTCCACGAAGGTCTTTGTCCATTAATTCTGAAATTCCAAATTTGCCAATATTCTCAACCGTATAAGAAGCTGCAAAGGCGAAAGAATTGCTAAGTTGATTATTAACAGAATCACTAACCTTATGAAGATTTGAGGCCAAAGATGAGTCAAAGGCGAGCTTCCAAGGGCGGGGTGCTTTTGTCCCCAATTGCGCATTTGACACCACTTGAGCGCCGACCTTCCCTATCGATGCGATAAGGATGATCTTTATTATCAAGTATTTAACCGTTCGGTTGAGGTGCATTCTGCCTCCAAAGTTCGTGTTCTGGCCCTATAAAGCAATAGGGATGCCAAAAAACGTAAGCTATTGCCACATTGCGTTATAACATTTCTTTGAAGGGGTCATAAGGGACCGTGTGATTATTTCACGAGTAGATTAGATATCAACGAATTACATGAGAATTTATTGAGCTGGCGCCGGATGAGCACGGTTGCTTCAAATCCATTGGCCGAAATATTGACCTTTCCATCGCCATTTTTGCTCACGACTCTGGCCCAAGGCACATCGGCCACAATAACGCCTTTGTCACTAACATCTGAAATTAAGCGAAGATCTCCAATATAGTCACCCATTGTTGATAAAGCATTATAACGTTGGAATATATAGCGTCTGGGGTTTTCGCGAACCAATTGCATTACCCTTTTGCGTTCCTCTTGAGCAACCTTAGGTCCAACCCAAACCGCATCGCCTCCGCGACCGTCTACGCCTTTAACCACATAACGATCAAAGTTTGTTTCGACTTCGGCGAAAGCCTTAACATCAAGAATTTCCTTTCCAGCTTGATCAAAGCCCCTAAACGATGCCGTTTCCATATTCTTGAGAATTGGCTCCTCTTTCATATAAAAGCGAATCATATCTTCGACATAGATATAAAATTCCTTGTCGCCTATGAATTCCATTCCCGGCGAATTAGTCATCCCAAGCTTCCCGTCAGCGACTGCATCGAAGAGACCCGCAATTCCCCATTTCTTTTTTAACTCTACAAGATAGGGAGATTCTTTTTCGAGGTATTTAGAAACCTTCTCGTAGTCAACCTTGCCGGTTATAGGATCTGTTTTCATCAGCTCTTTCAGTTTCTCTTTTTTAGCTGGCTCCCAACCCTCTTCTTCGAGATGCCATTCGGCCTCCATTAAAATGCGCTTAGGTCTATTGGCCGCATGAGAGAGGTCCACGTCTTGCGGATCTGAATTGGCCACAACATAACCAACTTTTTGCTTTTTACGCTTTCCCTTTTCCGTTTTATAAAGGTAAACACCATCAGCTTCAGCTTTCAATTCTTTACCATTATAAAATGTATTCTTGCTGAAAGGATTAAACTTAACCACTTCAACGCCTTCCTTTTCGAAGATGGCTTTAATACGTTTGTCTTCATTATCTGCAGCAAGATCAGATGCATATTGGATCACAACGGGAATGCCTCCAAATTTTCTGGCACTCTCTTTATATGAGGCGATCATTTTATCGTAGAAATTTTTAGGATCTGGAGAATCCGTAATTCTCTGAACATCGGGCATGCGATCCATTAGGCTTTTGCGAGCTTGAATCAAATCTCCTACTCCGCCGATAAATCCAGGGTTATCCTCAACCACATAGAATCGTCCTTCAGGAAATTCTTTTGTCGGAGGACCACGAATAATGTCAGGTCCATACCAAAAGTTAAGGGCATTAATGTTGACCTTGCCTGGCCAGAGTTGCTCATGACTTCTCGTGACGATGCGATCGATAACAGTTTGCGGAACCACTCCTGATTTAGCGTAAGATTTTTTTCCGGAATAATGATCAACTAAGAATGCACGAATCGCCGCGCCTCTTTGCTCCACACCTTCTTTTAGATAATCATATTCAGCTTCTTCAAGCACTCGAGGTAAGGGTAAAAGTGTGTTATCGCCAGAAAATTCTGAAAGAGTTTCTTTGTAAAATTTTTCTTTTTCCTCAGCTGACATGCGGTCGTATATTTCAACAATTCCACGATAGACTGGTCTAACTACTCTTTCATCGCCAGAGGTTCCGTAAATTTCATCAAAGGCACCTTCTTGAGCGACTTTCCGATAGCCGGAATTCTGACAGGAATTAAAAGTTAAGATAAATAAGATGACTAAAAATGTTTTAAAATGTCTTTTCATCTCCAACGTTTCGGAATGATTTTGTTTCAATAAAATTTAATAGAAAGTCATAACTAAGACTGAAAAATCTTCCGATAGTCGGTCAAAGAAATTTCAAGGAGGAATTCAAATGGGTTTAAACGTAGAGCTTATACGCCAATCATTTCAAAAAGTTGTGCCAATTTCAGATAAAGTAGCCGATCAATTCTATACGTTTCTCTTTGCTGACTACCCTGCAGCTAAGGCCATGTTTAAAGAAGTTCAAATGAATGGTCAGAAAAAAGCTCTGATTAAATCATTAGCTTATATTGTTGACCACCTTGAAGATGGAGAAAAGCTTTCTGAATATCTTCGTCAAATGGGCAAGCGCCACGTAGATTATGGAACCAAAGAAGAACACTATCCTCTCGTAGGAAATACACTGATAAAAACTTTTGCTCATTTTTTTGGTGATGAGTGGACTGAAGAACTGCAAAATGAGTGGACCACGGCCTACGGGGTAATTACAGGACTGATGCTCGAAGGAGCTGCTTGGAGAGAACCTGATGCCGATATCATTCGTAAACGAGCTCAACATATTGCTAATAATCTATTATTAGAAATGCTTGATAATGAAATGGATGATGAATTTAAGCAGCAAGTTCGCAACAAAGTTCGCCAAGTGATCTTCGAAGTGATGGAAGAAGAATCAAGCAAACTCTATCACCATAAAAAAGCAGCTTAATAAACAATTGAAGCCGGGGCCCTGATACCACTTTCTTTAAGATAGTTGTTGATGAGTCCCGTCCCTTTAAAATTTCCTTCTCTAAAATAACCTTGAAAGTCCTGACCATCTTGTGTTTTGGCATTCAGACTTCCGTGAAAGAAGACGTTATTGACTCCGAAGAAATTGTACATATCTTGTTTGTGACGAGATTTCTCAAACATTTTTTGCATAAAATCTGCCAGTCTCCAGAGTGGAAGCTCTCGCTCAACTCTATCGCTAGTCTTCACTTTAGATAATTGCATACAAGCTTCAATCATTTTGCGTTTCTTCGATGAGCTCAATACAAACTTGCGCTTAACTTTAATCATACAAGCGATGTAAGTCGCGTGATCAAAATCATCTGTTCGAAGTTCTAATACATACTTGTCCCATGAGCGTTGCAACTTAGTTTTGCAACCACCAAAAAGACTTCTAAAAAAACTCCACTTACTCTTGCTTTCGTAAGAACAAACTTCATCAATCAAATTATAGACCGTATTAACATCAAGGTGATTAAAATGACCTACGGCCCCTTTTCCCATGGAAAGAACAGTAGAGAGGCGCATTGGTGCAACCAGCGCCTCTGACTCTACTGAATCTGAAATCAAGGGATCAAAGCCAGAATAGTTACCGAGGAGGTTCACGATTTTCGTGCGGGGACCTCTACCTAACCATCCAGTTGATTTGTAAGTATAATAATCTTTATTAAAATTAAGAGATAGTTTGTCATCTTCTTCTGAAAGAACTAAGTCTTCCTGAGTTGCCACCAAATTTCTTTCGCTTGAATACTCCATTCGAAAGTTCTGACTATCACTCACCACTTTCGTCACCATTACTCCCAAGTCTAAATGCGTTTTCATAAAAGCATTGAGCAACCAACTCGCAATATCTTGGATACCGAGCATCTTCGAATAATTGTGTCGGAAAAACTTCTTGATGACTCCATCTTTAGCAATCTGCACGGCCGAAGTTTGTTGATCTTTTACCCCAGAGAGTAAGGCCAAACTGTACTTTGAAGATTTACGTTCTTCTCGACGACGCTCCTCACTCACTAAATAAGGAGCAAGAATAGTTAGATCAGCTTTTTGCTTAACCAAAGCATTGCGAACTTCCTGAGCAATCCGATCATCATTCTTTACTGTCTCAATATCTTGTTCTTTAAAAGAGAGATATACTTTGTAGGATTCAGATAATTCATAGGTAAAGTCATAAGACAAAAGAGTTAAGCGAACGATACCCATAAAGTCAGCGAGCACTCGCGCACTCACTCCTGCCGTAAAAGACTTTTCCTTTTCCATCGAAATTCTAAATCGCTCACCTGGCGCTTTAGGATCTTGATCTCCAAGACTTTGAATTTCTACCTTAGACAAGGTTTGAAACTTGGCCAGGGCACCAATCGCACCAGAGATATTTCCGTAAATGGGAGCTGCAATTAGGCCACCAATGGAAGCTGAGAGCTGATCCTCTTTGGTTAAAAACTCATAAGGCTCCAATTCAAAAAATTTTAAATTTCTAAAATTTAAAAAAGAGAAAAAGAGTTTATCGAGATTAAAGCCTAGTGCTTGCTGATAAGTATCGGCCAAGTGAACATACTTATATTCTCTTTTAAATGAAACTCCAGCAAACGCTCCGTACTGAGTTTCACTCATATCGATAATGCCTTCATTTCTTAAATTACCGAGAAGTTTTTGAGCATCGATACTGATGGTAAAGAAATCATTGACCAAATAGCGTTTGTCATCAAAGAGATCTGGAGCGACATCGCGACGAAGATCAACGGTAAAGTCGACAAAACTTTTGGTGTAGTTAATACCGATATGATTCATGCCCCCGATGATCATGAGATTTCGCCCTTGTTCGGCGATCTTAATTTCACGATTAGCAATGTCATTATAACGAGTACTGAATTCATCAATAATTTGACGAAAGAGTGGAGACTCTTCTCCGAGATCTGTTTTTACTTGGGCCATAGTTCTTTCTGAGTATTGGGCGAGAGCTTGTGGGTCTTTAACGACGATCCCATCTTCTTGAGCATAAGCTGCAGTGAACGCAATTAATGCACATAGAATAATGAGGTTGCGTATGGGTCCCATAAGTCTCCTTATAGGCTTCCATGCTGTTACTTCTCATCTTCCCTTGTTGAGAGTGGATCGTTCGGCGATCACATTATATCTTGTCGGGGTTTGAGAATGAATGTTGAGTTTTTTAATAGGGCTCAAAGTATCGAAAATACTCACCTTTTTCAGGAGGTTTTCAAGTCGACAACACTTCTCCTAATCCGAGCAAAAGTGTCCATTTTTAAAGGTACCCGTTTTTACACTCGAAGTGATTAAGATGATTTATAATTAAATCATGAAGTATTTTATAGGTGTCGATGGCGGCGGTACGGGAACCCGTATTCGCGTCTGGGATCAAAACCATTCTCAAATAGCTGAAGCTCGCGGACCTTCCTCTGCGCTTGCTCAAGGAATTAGTGAAGCTTGGCGTGCTATTATGACCACGCTTTCAAAAGCCTTTAGTGATTCTTCTCTTTCGGTTCCATCTGTTAAAGATTGTTTCATTGGTATGGGACTCTCAGGTGCGAACAATTTGTATTGGAAAAATGAATTTCTCCTGATGAATCCCGGTTTCAAAAAAATAGTCGTTGAAAGTGATGGACTCACAACTTTACTTGGGGCCCATCAGGGTGCACCCGGAGTCATTATTGCACTTGGAACAGGGAGTGTAGGAATGTCAAAGAACGCCAAGGGAGAAATTCATTCTGTGTCAGGATGGGGTTATCCCTCTGGTGATGAAGCTTCGGGATCTTGGCTTGGTATTCAAGCTTTGCGCTACACTGAGAAAGTCATGGATGGCAGACGAACATCAAGTCCTTTGTCCATTGCAGTTAAAAATATTTGCGGTTCAACACCTGATAATCTTCTCGATTGGTTGGGACGAGCACATTCAAAAGAGTATGCAACGCTTGCGCCTCTCGTTTTTGAACATCTTCATCACGATAACTTTGCCAAAGAACTTGTCACACTTGCTCTTTCAGATATTGAAGAAATGTTAATAGCGCTCGACCCAAGTAAATCTCTTCCCTTCTCCCTTTGTGGAAACTTAGGTCATCGTTTTGTATCCGAACTTCCTACCCATTTAAAAAATCGTCATAGTGAACCCAAGGGAGATTCCGCTGATGGTGCCTTGACCTTGATCACGGGAGATGAAGTGTGAAACTAAAGGCCAATATCGTCACTCACAGTGAATCTTATTTTGGGGAAATTGAGTTTGATAAAAGAATCACTTCAATGACTAAAATTGATCATCCCCAACAAAATGCCGACTGGATCTATCCAGGGGCCATTGATCTGCATGTTCATGGAGGCGGTGGCGGGGATTTTATGCAAGACGAATCTCAGATCAGAACAATTTTAAGAACTCACTTAAAACGAGGAACAACAGGATTACTAGCAACGACTGTTACTGATTCACAAGAACAATTGGAAAAAACTTTTCAGCATATAGCCCATGTCATTAAGAATCAAAAGAATGATGAAGCAAAAATTTTGGGAATTCATCTTGAAGGCCCTTTTATTGATCCTCATAAATTAGGGGCCCAACCCGATCTCGCACGCTCATTTAATTTAAATGAAATATTAAAGCTTCATCAAATTACTCCTCTTAAAGTAATTACCGTCGCCCCAGAATCAGGATTAAGTTTGCAAGACATTTCTGAATTACAAAAGAATCACATCATGGTTCAGCTAGGCCATAGCAATGCCAGTTATGAAGAAGTCTTACCTTTCATAAAAGCAGGAGCGAAAAGTTTCACTCATCTCTACAATGCGATGAGTGGTCTTCATCATCGCAAACCTGGAATGGTAGGAGCTGCTCTTGCCCATGCCGATTTCGCTGAATTGATTCCCGATCTTCTTCACGTCCATCCTGGTGCCATCAAAGTAGCGTTGCGATCTATTCCCCATCTTTACTTTGTCACAGATTCAACCTCCGCCACAGGAATGCCAGATGGCGATTATCAATTGGGAACATATCAAGTTCATAAATGTCAAAATGGAGTCCGTCTCAAAGATGGAACGCTTGCAGGTAGTTGTCTTTCTATGAGTGAAGCACTCAAAAATGCTCTTGATTTAGATCTGTTGCCTCATGAAGCCGCTTCAAAGATTGCGATGATTCCAGCACGATTACTCGCGCTTCGCGACCGTGGCGATTTGGCAGTAGATAAAAGAGCGGATCTTATGATTTTAAATTCTCAACATAAATTAATTCAAGTCTATCTCGAAGGATCAAAAGTATGACTTCTCTTATGAGACAAGAAGCTCTGGAAACACCGGCAGCTTTAATACGCCAATGGAACGAAAACGATCAGCTTCGTCGCGAGATTGCTCTAGAATGGCGAGACTTTTCTCCCTATTCCTTTGTGACTCTTGCAAGAGGAAGTAGTGATCATGCTGCTCAATATTTAAACTATTTGGTTAGTTTAAAACTCAAAAAAATGGGAACTTCCCTTCCTCCTTCCATTCTTACTCTTCACCAAACAGTACTTGACCTCTCTCAGTCTGTTTGTGTCGCCATATCACAATCTGGTAAGAGTCCAGACTTGATCCAACCTTTTGAGTTCTTTAAAAAGAGTCACTTTGAAACATTGGCCATGGTCAACGTCGAGGACTCTCCACTCGCTCGTGCCGCCAAGTATTGCTATCCGCTAAAGGCAGGGCCAGAGCTTTCAGTTGCTGCGACTAAAAGCTTTATAGCTTCACTTTATGCTTCAGCTTCTTTGATTGCCGAGATGGATCTCGATCGTCAACTCTCATCATCGTTGGAAGCATTACCTGAAAAACTTATTCTTTCACAAAATGAAAAATGGAATCAACTCATCACGAATTTGAATAAAAGCGCGCGAGCAATGATCGTAGGGCGAGGACTAGGATTCTCAATCGCTCTTGAAGCCGCTTTAAAACTTAAAGAGACTTGTAATATTCAAGCTGAAGCATTTTCGGCTGCAGAAATTAAACATGGCCCTCAGGCCATCATCGAACATGGTTATCCATTGATTATTTTTGCACTGAAGGGACCGACTCAACTGGGAATGGTTGAACTGGCAAAAGAAATGCGCCAAAGAGGGGCCCAAGTTTTTTTGATTGCTGATCAATCAATTCCAGATAGAGATGGGACTTACCATACAACTGATCATGAATACTTAGAACCGATTAGCTGTATTCAGTCTTTTTACTTGATGGCCGAAGAGTTAGCAATTTCAAGAGGTCTTGACCCTGATAGGCCAAGATCACTCTCAAAAGTGACGATGACCTTATAATTTTTTCAATCTATCTCAAATCTCATCAAATTTGATTTATGCTGTTTCAAACAGAGGTCAATTTATGAAGAAAAGCTTAGCATTATTTGCAATTACTATTTTCCTATCAGCACAGGTGATGGCAGGAGTTCAACAATCAGCAGACCTCCATTTAAGCCTTAACGTTAATAATCGAAATCTAGAAGTCATTCAAATGTATACCTATTTAGATACACGGGCTGAAGTTTTTGAAGAACACAACGTCTTTGAAGCCATCACTTTTCGTGGAGATGGTTTAAAATTAAAGCTTAATGAAGATCAATCTCAATTAGTTGCAGATTTAAATGGCAAACAGATTGTTCTCACTCACGTCGAACTAACTCAAGCACAAAATGGAGATGATGGATTTAAGTCTGTTATCGTAAAAGATGCTGCCAAAATTCAACTTGTTCATGCCTCATTAGGCAAAAAGATTAAGTTCAAACAAACTTCTTGCCTGCCAGGGAGTACTTTTTGTACGACTCGTACGATTAGAGTTAAGCCTCATCAATATATCTACGAAGTAACTGGTAGCGATGGAGAAGTTCTGTGTATCAAGCGTGGTTTTAATACCACGCCTGAAAATTATGGAAAAAATCCTGATAAGTATTCTCTAGGTAATTGTAACTAGATCCTATTTTTTAGAAACTGTTTCTTCTTTCAAAACGATCTTTGCAAAAATAAAGACGATGATAGCGACGATGATGAATTCAATCGCTGAACCCACCACTTTGCCATAGAGTATTCCGTTGTAACTGAGATCGCTAATCTTATCGACGTTAGCCGCCTTTAGAGCTGGTGCAAAAACAGCAGGCATGACAAGATCTTGAATCAGTGAATTAACGAAAGTGTTAAGCTTTCCACCAATCACAACAGCAATGGCCATTCCGATTACATTATAATTCTTTAAAAAATTTACAAATTCTTTTGTCATATTTATATCCTTAGAATTTTGCCATTAATGAAGTGGTATATTCGTAATCATATTTCTTGAATCCAACTTGCGGTTGATTCTCATAAATTCCTTTATAGGCAAGCTTTAAGAAAAGTTTTTCTGTAAGCACAAAGGAGAGAGACGGCTCAAAAGTTAAGATCCACTTTTCCGTTTTAGTGAAGTTATAAAGATATTCTACCCAAAGAACTCCATCCATACCTTCACGAAGCTTTTTATCAGCTTTAGTATAGAACCTGCCTTTGGAATCTTTTTGATCTGTGTTGTCAGTATTATTTTGAATCGTGTAACGATAACCGGCTTCAGAGATCCAAGTAAATGTTTCCGTTTTCATGATCTCGTAACCCAAACCTAAATCATAGTTCGAGCGATCTTTGATCCCTTTAAACTTATCTCCCTCAATTAAATAACCTGCAAGCAAGGAGAACTTTTCAGAGAGCTTATGTCCATATTTTAAATAACCTGACCAATTGCGAGTATCGATCACCGATCGAGAAGTACCGTACATATAATGGCCACCGAGCGTATACTTATTCGTTTCGTGAGAAAATTCAGTTTCAGACTTTGCCTTATAACTTTCAGTTTCAGTGTTGCCACCTTGAACTTTCACACCTAATTCCGATTCATTCTTCACTTCAGCACCAAAGACTTGGCCAGAGAGGATCAAAGCGACCCATAATAAATGTTTAATCATTGTTATTCTCCACTCAAAAAATTGAATGAATCTTTTAGACGATTGAGTGAATTTTGGAAATTAAAAAGACGACTTACACTTGGTGTCAAATGTTGGAATTTGCATCTCAAATGCGAAAGAAGCTGTCACGAGCTGACCTTTGTAGAGGTATTGTGACCAAATCTTGTAATGACCTGCTGGTAATGGTGGCAAGTGATCATCATAAGGGAAAGTAAACTCGCCAGGTGTTCCAATCGGAAGAAAAGCATGAAGGTGATGGAAGCGTCGATCTTTAAGTGCGACATCGTCAGCACTTAACAGAACAGCATGGCCGCCCATTTCGAGCCAAGGAGTAAAATCGGTAGCTGCGACATATTTGCCATCAACAAATTCGGCCATATCAAAATAGAATTTCGGAAACCAATTATTACAAAAATCGAGCATGTCATAAGTCAATGTGATTCGGAGAGCTGATCCTTCAACACCTTCACTCCCATCGAGATTATAGTATTTAACGACAGGCATAGAGGCGTCTGGAAAATAAGTATCTGCTGTTTGAGCGGTTGGTGCACCATCAGCTGTGATCATAAAACGATCAGCTTGCATAAAGTGCTCAGTTCCATCCATTGCCATCACTTCTGAAAAAACCATGTACTCACCACCGAATGGAATGGCGGTCGGTAGCATTTGATTATCGAAATCGGTGGTCGCAGAATTAAGCTTCAACTCAAATTGGCGAGAACGCTTATTCCACTCGGGGTGAATGTGAGCAAAATGGGTCAGATCGCGCGAGATCACTACCATATGTTGAAGCTTGGCGTGCATCTTCATGAACATAGTAAAAGGTCTGGAGGTCGCGGGATTTGTGTACTTCACAGTGAGGTCCGCCGGTTGTCCAGCTTCCATCAGCATTTGATCTGTACCATTTAATGAAACCGCCACGTCCAGAGACATGGCGGATAAATTAAAACTAAAAAGAAAGGCCAGTAACAATTTACTCACGTGCACTCGCATGCTCCACAACGACTAATCCCTCTTCGATATCAGAGACTAGAATTTTTCCAGATTTAAAGAAAGGATAAGCTCCCCAGGCTGATACGAATCCGCGTTCCGCACTTGGACCTCTCATCCAATAAGCTTCTTCTACCATCTGCTCTGGCTTTGAAATATCATAAATGCGAAGACCTGAGCCATAGTGAGAAACGTAGGCGTAATGCCCTTTGATATGAGTATTATGCGCCAATTTTCCATCGGCCAAAACCTCTCCCACTTGCTGAACATTGCTCATGTCTGAAAGATCAAACATCTTTAGCGTCTTGCCAGTATTCTCTTCTGTGGTCATGACATAGCGTGAATCTTCAGTGAGCCAAGCATTGTGAACATAACCAGCTCTTTGAATTTGAAAACGAGAAACGAGACGAGGATTAGCTGGATCATCATAATTGAAGATACCAATTGTTCCATGTCCACCTTCTGAGACATAAAGGAGTCCATCACGCGCAAAAATATCGTGACACTCAACCCCAAGATATGAAACTTGAACTGGCGCAATGGGATTCGCAAGAGACAACACTCTCACTGGTTGAGCATGATCGCCTTCTGCAAAAAGAAGTCCGCGCTCTTCATCAATAAAGATATTATGGCTGGTTGAAAAGCTCGTATAGGTCGCAACGACTTCAGCTTTGGCCGGTAAAGTAGAGAGATCGATAATTTGCATTCCTCCACCAGTTTCGTTGACCACGTAAGCATAGTTTTTATAAGTCTTGATATCTTTCCAAGTTGATTTCTTAGAAGCAATAAAAGTGATTTCGCTGAGATTAGCAGGATTCGTCACTTCGAGAATACTTGTCCCATCTTGAACACCAAGAAGGGCATACTCGCGACCTTCTGGCGAAGTCCAACCCCAAATGTCGTTATATTCGACACTGCGATTTCTTTTAAATGTTCCGAGAGCGTGGAGTTTTTGAGAAGCAAAAGCCATTTCAGTAGTGAGGAGCGTGGCCAATAATAGTGCCCATTTCATATTCATCATCCTTGATATTAATACGTCCTGTATTGGATTTATTATCCAACTAAAACTACGAAATGTAATAAAGGTAAGAAAATATAAGGACGTTACCCGACTTTTTTAATTGGGAAAAGGGTAAAGACTTTTCCCACTTCAACGATAAGAAGTGTAATGAGATAATGGCTTTAAAATTACACTTCTTATTAATGGGATTAAATCATGACGAATAGAGGATTATGTGAAAAGGACATTTTTGATGCTTGCTACCAACTTGAGAAGCAAAACATAAAACCTACGGCCCAAGCAATACGCGACTTTTTTGGTTCAGGAAGCATGACGACAATCACCAAGCACCTCAAAAATTGGCCTCAATTCAAAATGTCATATATCAATGAAATTTCAAACATAGATCTTAAACAATTGCTTTCTGGCATAGATAATAAAATTCTAAGTGAGTATTTTCAAAATGAACTACCGCAAATAACTGCCCTCGTGCTATCGCATCTCAGTCCTAAAAGTGCCGCAAGTATCCTAGATTTGATGAATGAACCTTTAAAAACAAATATTATTCAAAGAATTGAGAGAATGGCTCCCATTCGTTCCGAAGTAGCTGAAATATTGGCAATGGTCTTACAAACGGAAATTCAATCTTTAATTGTGGTCAAAGATCATACCTTGGGTGGAAAGTGTTTTGCAGATTCAATCAAAGAACAATTAGCGATCTAAGGAGTTTTCATGGCGGTACGAAAATTAAAAACAAAACATGATTTTAGTAAAACTATTGATTACTACAATTTCTGTCACGCTAATAATGATTTACCAATACTCGATATTATTAATGAAAGATTCACAAGGTCTTTTAGAGTTTCATTTTCAAATTATCTCAGAGTAATTTCAAATATCAAATATTCATCTACAAAAATGAGTTTCGATGATTGGAAAATTGAAAATGACAAAAGTAATTGTTTCTTTATCGTTGAAAGCAAAACCTTGAATGCCCCCCTATTAATAAAATTGGACAGAGTACTCTCTTACGGAGCACTAGACATTTTGGCAGGTGGAAATGGTGAACAGTATCAAACAGAATCAGTAAAAGAGATGACTGTCATAGAACTTACAATCCTCAAAAACTTAGGCTTGAAAATTATTGAAGACTTAAATGCAGCATGGACACCTATTGAAAATATAAAATTAGAGTATATTCGGACAGAGATAAACTCTCAGTTTATTGCTTTTTTTGAACCTGAATGCAAAGTAATACGGATCTCGCTCCAAGTCGAATTTGGTCTCAATAAGGGAACCTTAGAGATTCTTTACCCCTACTCCACTCTATTTCCAGTTAGAGATCAATTATTTTCAAACTTACAAGGTTGAATATTACTCTGCTACAGTTTCGAGCAACTCTTCAATACGTGTTTCCATGTACTGTCTAAAGTCGACTTCGGCCGCAAATTGTGGACCTTCAATCAAACCATCACGAAGATCTTGGTACATCAATTTAGAGTGTTCATAAGTAAAGAAGGCACGAACCTTGAGACTCTTGCGATTCAGCTTTGGATATACTTTTAAAATCAAAGCTTCGTAGTTACGGCCAAAACGATTGCGGTAGAAAGTAATCTTTGAACCTTTGAGAAAATCCTTCAACTTTGTTTTCACGAAAGGAACGTTAACGCCTAGAGGAAGCATTACTTCTGTTCCCGCTTGTCCTTCAAAATCTTTTGTTAAATCTATATACTCATCTGTATCTCGTTCTGTATTTTTGGCGTTTGAAATAGGATTGAACCACCACCAAATACTTTTTGATTCAGCAATTCCCGCGTCTTGAGCAAAGGCTCCGAATGACAATGTTAAAAGCAAAACAAATACTAATCCCTTCATATATTCCCCTATCAATTCATTTGCGCGAATGCTTCTACCACTTTTTCATCAAAATAATTACTACTCATTCCAGCATCCACTAATAAAGTTGTAGCGTTGACTCCGCTGCTCAGCGGCGACAATAGAAAAAGCACACTGTTGGCCACTTCTTGAGTGGCAAGAGCGCGTTTTCTCATAGTCAACTGTTCAGCGAACAAATAATTATTAATGTATCCCGGAATCCCAGCTGAGGCCGAAGTCTTAAGCGGACCCGCGCCAACAGCATTAAAACGAATCTCAGTATCAGTTGAAAAGCTCTTGGCGAGATAGCAGATAGTCGCATCAAGCATCGCTTTGATCGGTCCCATATAGCCATAGTTCGTCGCTTTGGTGTTGGAAATTGAAATCGTCACCACGCTGGCATCCTTGTTCATCAAAGGCTTTAAATGTTTTGAAAGCTCCACTAATGAGAAGCAAGAAATATGAGAAGCCTGTTGAAAATCATTCCACTTGGTTTCGTGAAACGGTTTCATCCCTTCTGAATAATTAGCAAAAGCAATCGAGTGCAGCAGTCCATCAAGCTTGATGTTCATGTCAGACAGCTTTTGAGCGATTTGAGGATAATGCTGCTCATTTTCCACTTCGAGAAAAAAGATCAAATCGCCGGGAAACATCTTTTCCACTTGCTTATAGGCTTCTTCGTGTTGAACCGTGAAGATCAACTTGGCCCCTTGTTCTTTCAAACTTTTAGCGACGTGAGTAGCGACACTTTTTTTATTGGCAACGCCAGTGATTAAAAAAGTTTTGTCAGTGAAGTTAATCATTTGGTTTCCTCAACTGACATTCCGGTAAATTTACACGACATCACGATGTCACCATTGACTCGAATTTTACCGGTCATATAAAAAGCATTCTTGAGTTGCTCATCAAGCTTGACCTCAATCACCAACTCATCTCCGGGCTTCACAAAATTCTTGAATTTGACTTGATCCACACGAACCACGACACCAAGTCCTAAAGCTCCGCCCCGCTTTTGCATCAGCAAAGCTCCTGTTTGAAAACAAGCCTCTTGTAAAATCACTCCCGGCATAATGGGATTACCTGGAAAATGTCCAAGGAAAAAATTCTCTTGGCCAGTGACTTGATAACTGGTCATGATTTTGTCATCTAAAAATTCAACCACTTTGTCGACAAAGAGAAAGGGTGGTTTTTGCGGTAATAAAGTTAATACTTCTTGAGTTGGCGTTCCCATTAAAGACCTCCATCAACAGTCAGCGATGCCCCAGTGATATAGCTGGCCTCTTCAGAGGCTAAAAACATCACAGCGTTGGCCACTTCACTGGCCTTTCCAAATCGTTTCATTGGAACTTGTTTTTTGTATTCTTCAACTTGATCTGCCGGAAGATCGGCAATCAATTCTGTTTCAATAAATCCGGGAAGCACGTTATTGATAGTAATTCCTCGCTTCGCCACTTCTTTTGAAACTGATTGTGAGATGGCGACTTGACCAGCTTTTGAAGCGGCGTAATTGGCCTGACCAGGAAGTCCAAGCTCCCCTCCGACCGAACTAATATTGACGATGCGTCCATAGCGCTTCTTCATCATCAAAAGAACCGCTCCTTGAGTCATCAAGTACGTCCCTTTGAGATTGGTATCGAGTACATCATCCCAATCATTTTCTGAAAGAGATGCCAAAATATTATCGCGACGAATACCAGAGTTGTTGATCAATACATCGACTTTGCTCAAAGTCTCTTCAACCCATGTGTAAAAAGTTTTAACCGATTCGGCATTGCGAACATCAAACTTGCGAAGTTCTAAATTTTCCCCTAACTCTTTCAGTGAAAGTTTCATCTCTTGCGCTTTTTCATCATTGCCTTGGTAAGTGGCGACAACTTTGGCACCCGCTTTTAAAAAGCTCTCCGAAATAGCACGACCAATTCCGCGAGTGCCTCCGGTAACAACAACCACGCGATCATTAAAGTTGAACATTCGATTCCTCACTTTGATTTTTGGTTAAGCGGTCGAGATAATTATCCACCTCATGGGACTGGATAACTCCGTAGTTAGCGGCCCCAAGCCAGCCCGACATTATAATGCCGACAGAGCCTGCGTGGAAAAGACCGGGAATTTCTTTATGCATATTCATGGAAAGCGGCAAGCCTTCAAACTTGGTTCCAAAACTGGCGCCATTAGTGTGATGGGTATAGCGCTCAACGGTAAGAGGCGTAGAAGAGTCGATCACATCAACTTTATCTCTAAAGCCTGGAACCAATTTTTCAAAAACACTTAAGGCCTTTTCTTCATTGTATTTTTTCTGAGCGAGATATTGCTCTTCGCTCAAACCTTTATAGTATTCGTATCGAGCGTTACTCGAACTCACAACAGCATAGTATGGAGGACGATCAGGACGCATATCAGGGTAATAAATAGAGAAAGTTTGTGATCCGACTTTGGGAGATAAGATCAGATCCGTATTAAATTCACGGTCTTCTGAGTAGAAAATCAAGTCACCCATCTCTGGCAGGGTTTCCCCCAGCTTCAGACCCATAAAAACCTGACAGCTTGAAGTATTGGGACGAACCTTGCGCGCTTGTTCAATGAACTCTGACGAGAATTTTTCAGGCTTCGCTAGTTTAAAAATTGTATTATGCAAATGTGAATTGGAAAGCACGGCACGTGAGCGGATCAATTGACCGTTCAATCGAACCCCTGCGACCACGCCATCAACCAACTCAACTTGCTCAACGAGCGAATGCAACTTGATATCGACCCCATTGGCGATCAGTTCTTCTTTCATCATGGAGATCAGCTTATCTGTCCCGCCTTTAAAAATATAAACGCCTTTACTCATAAAATTAGAAAAAACAATTCCGTAAGAAATGGCAGGATCTTCAAGCGTAGAACCGTTGGCATAGACGATGGGCTCAAGCAAAAAGCGAACCACATCATTGCGATCGGGAAAGAATTTTTGAAAGAGCTGACCATTGGTCATACTTTGATCATCGTAAAAATTCATCTGCTCAAGCGCCGTAAAAAATCCGGAAACGGCTTCAGGCGAAAGCTTAAAATGCTCAACTAATATTTTTGAATAATGTTCTTTAGTAAAATCAGTTTCGAGATCAAATTGAGGATTAATGAAACGAACTTTTTGCACTTGCTCGATGGCGCCGGCGATTTCCTTGTTCCAATACTTCTTACAAGTTTTAATCATGCCCACTGGAAAGCCGTGAAGAGACACATCAAAGACGTGTTCGTTGTTACGACGAAACCATGTGGCAAAGCCACCCAATTTATTGTGCGCTTCCAGCAATAATACGCTGCGACCTTGCTTCGCCAATTTGTTAGCGGCCGTCAGTCCCGCAAGACCCGAACCGATAATAATAACGTCGTACTCTTTAGTGATAGAATCGCGCTTGCCGTAGAGCATTATCCCCCCGTATCATTTGGGCCATATAATGCCTTATTTGACCTAAATCATCACTATTTTTGTTGAAACAGTATATACTCCAAATATCAGGGGGTTATCATGAATTGGACCGGACATTTGGCCAAATACTTCATCCACAACGGAAAACTGACTGGAATTCTGATGTTAGGCCTTTTTATTTGGGGAGGCTTAAGCTTTACCCTGACTCCCAAAAAATATAACCCAACAATTATCGCGCCGGCGTTTAAAGTAACGGTCAACGTGCCTGGTGCCTCACGCGATGAAATTTTAGAACAAGTGACTAAACCCCTGGAGAATGTCATCACCGATATCGCGGGAGTTGAAGATGTTTACTCTGCGACTATGCAGGGAGGACGCGCTGAAGTTTATGTTAATTTTTTTGTTGGCGAAAATCTTGATAGTGCCAAAATCGCTTTGAATGATCGTCTCCAAAGTGATTCACTGCTCGCTCCCCTTGGAATTCAAGCGCCAGCAGTTGAGTCTCTCGACCCTGAAGATGTCCCCGTCGTTACCGTGGCGCTAACCTCAACGACAACGAGTGAAATAGAACTGCGAAAATGGGCCTTTGAAGTGAGAGATCAATTAAGTCGAGTGGATGGAACCTCTCGCCTCTTTGTGGTTGGAGGGCGCAAACAAGAACTGAGAGTTGAAATTGATCCAGAGAAACTTTCACACTACGCCGTTTCGATTCAGCAAATTGAGAATGCTCTCAAACAAAACAATATCTATCTTCCCTCAGGTCAAATCAAAGGTGATCAGAAAAATATTCAGATTCAAACTCAAGCATGGGTGATGAATGCTGAGGAAGTGAGTGAGATCGTCGTTGTCACCAATGACTCTATCAATATTAAAATAAAAGATTTGGCCCAGGTGTATGAATCACAAGAAGAAATTAATGATTATGTTTTTCATCACAAAAAAGAGCTCGATCCAAAATCTAAAGTGGCACTTATTTCATTAGCAAAATTGAGAGGAACCAATATCTCTGACGTGACAAACAGAGTTGAAAAAACTCTCGAACAAATCAAAGGTCAAGTCCTTCCAGCTGATATTAAGGCCGAAGTACTCGTCAATGATGGAACCACGGCGCATGATGAGATTAGCTCCTTGATGACCAACCTTCTACAATCAATTGCCATTGTCATTGCTGTGCTTTTTCTTTTTCTCAATGCCAAAGCTTCGCTGTTAGTGGCCATCTCCATTCCCCTCACGCTCTCCACTGTTTTCGGTGCTGCTTATATCGCCGGACAAGATATCAATCGCATCACCCTTTTCGCTCTCATCCTGTCTTTAGGTCTATTAGTCGACAATGCCACTGTTGTGATTGAAAATATTGTGCGCAAAGTAGGAGAGGAAAAGAAAATTTCCAAAGACACCTTCGCGGAAGCTGTAGGCGAAGTGGGCATGGGACTTTTTATGAGTACCGTCACCACTGTCTTATCCTTTATTCCCATGGCCTATATTTCAGGAATGATGGGACCCTATATGGGGCCAATTCCTTTCTTTGTGCCGGCTGCACTGATCTTCGCGCTTCTCATCAGCTATTCCATTAATCCTTGGATGGCCTCTGTGCTCATTACTAAAAAAGATGGCGAACTCCAAACCAATGACAAACATCACATTACCAAATGGACGCAATTGGGAATGACCATTGTCCTGAAGTACCGTCAATTCATTCGGCATTTAATGCATCAAAGCCACAAGGGAAAAATGGTACTCATTGCGACTGCGATGACATTGGTTTTTGTAGCGACCTTTCCGGCCTTTCAATGGGTCAAGTTTCGAATGCTTCCAAAGGCCAACGTCGATCAGTTTTACGTCTATGTTGATCTTCCGATGGGACAATCACTCAATCAAACGCGAGATAAAGTGCAATTACTTGAGACAGAATTGCTCAAAGATGAAAATATCACCATGATTCAATCTTATATTGGAACTGCCCCCATTCTTGATTTCAATGGCCTCTTTAAGGCTGTCAGCAATCGACGTCAGCCTCATCAAGCGACCATGAGAATAGGACTCTTACCCGATGATCAAAGAGAATTGAATTCTGAAAATATTGTGATTGCACTTCGCCAGAAAATGCTGGGGATAACCTCTCATATCAAGGGATTAAAACTTAAGTTTGTAGAAGATCCTCCAGGTCCTCCAGTGATGTCCACCGTCCAAATTCGCGTGCAATCAAGCGATGAAGAGCTCATGAAGAAAGAAGCACTCGCACTAATGCCCATGTTAAAGAACGTGGCCGAAACGGTTGACCACGACATTTCATTGCCTGAAGTGACGGAAGATTTTGTCATCACCGTCGATCATCTGGCCTGCTCGAAAATGAAAGTCGCCCCTGGTCAGGTTGTCGATACCCTCAATGCGCTTTATAGCTCTCGAGTCGCCGGAATTTATCACCGTCAAAATTTACGTGAGCAAGAATTTATCACCTTGAGAATTAAACCTGAGTTACGTAAAAACGAAGAGCTTCTCAATACTATTTCAATTCCTAATATGATGAGAATAAACATTCCACTTAATAAAATCGCCAAAATTGAAAAGCAAAAGTCTATTCCTCCTTTAATGCGGGAAAATCATCGCAATACCATTTACCTTTCGGGAGAAATGGGAAATCGCTCTGTGACTTATGCCGGAATTGATTTGCTCAAAAATCTTTACGACTACAAACTAAGTACAAAAGATGCCAAGCTCGAATCATGGAATTTGTTTGGAATGACTTATACGACACCAGATCAAAAGGAAGTTAAAATAACAATTGGTGGAGAATGGGAATTAACATTAGAAGTTTTCCGCGACTTGATGATGGCAATGGCCGTGGCCATCATGGCCATCTACTTAGTTCTCGTTGGCCAGTTTAAATCTTTTGGCGATGCCCTCTTGATTATGACCACCATTCCCCTTTCCATCATCGGTATTATGCCAGGGTTCGCGATCATGGGAAAACTGACTGGTGAATACTTCACCGCCACTTCCATGATTGGGGCCATTGCTCTTGCAGGTATTGCAGTTAATAACGCCATTATTCTTTTGGAATATATCAATTCACTAAAAGGAAAGAGCACAAATCTCATCGATGCTCTAACAGAAGCCACTTCCACTCGATTGCGACCAATTGCCCTTACCACGATCACAACCGTCTTGGGTTCTCTCACCATCATTTCAGATCCTGTTTGGTCAGGATTGGCGTGGGCGATTATTTGGGGCTTAGGGGTTTCGTCGTCTTTGATTCTTATCGTATTCCCACTTCTCTACCATTGGGTTCATGGCAAGAAGTGGGAAACATATCATTAAGCAAGTGAAGCTTTTGCCGTTTTAGTTGTGGTTAACCAGAGTCCAACTATGGCCCAAACGAGAGAAGCGACAATGGAGTACATGGCGGAAACGGCAGGATTGAGTACGCCGCCGAAAACGTTCAAATAAAGGTGACCGAACAATCCGATGGCTCCTGCACCAGCAACAACAAGGAGAGGAAGATCGCGCTTAAACAAAGTTCCAAACATAATAGGAACAAGTGAAGCAGCGGCCAAACCATAAACGCCTTTTTGAGCAAACAATCCAACCAAAGCGGGTGGATTCCAAGCAAGCGCGTAGGCAAAGAGACCAACTGCAATCAAAACAAAACGAGAAAGCATCAATCCCTTTTCAGGACCTACCCCCGTGGCCTTTCTAAAAGGCATATAAATGTCATTGACGACCATCGCTGAGAGCGCAACTAAGATCCCATCAAGAGTTGAGAGTCCAGCTGCTAGCATAGTAAGTGAAATAAAAGTCATGATGTAAGGACCCATTCCTCCCGTTCCAAATTCTTGAAGAATATAACTGGTGACTACCATATCTTGTCTGGCGACCTGAAGACCTGAGAGTTTAGCGTAAAAGCCAATGAAGAGCATAAGGGTAAAACACGTTCCCACGATGAAGGTTGTTCCTAAAAACTTGTTCACATCCTTATCCTCTTTTAGATAGAAGATTTTAGTGAGGATATGCGGCTGTAACATCAAGGCAAAAGTGATGACAAAACCAGAGACGAAAACCGAGAAGAAATCGTAATACAAATTACTCTCAGGATTAAAGACGGCGGCATAGTTCACGGAAACTGATTGAAGCGAAGTAAAAAAGCCCCCTTCAAAATACTTAAGTCCATGAACAAATAGGAACAAGGCAATGATGATCATCATGAAACCTTGAAAAGTATTGGTGTAAGCATGGGCATAAGTTCCACCCATTAAGACGTAACTAAAAACAAAAAGCAGCGCCAGAGTTAAGGCAAGCTTTTGATCAATTCCGAAAAGACTGGTGATCAATAGTGAGCAACCTACCAAAATCAAAACCACAAAGGTGATAGAGAGTAAGTTGATCATAGCAAAGAAAGTGGCGAGACCACGTGAACCATAACGATGGAATATCCAATCAGGTATGGTTAAACTGCCCTTCACTTCACCCACTCTTCTGAAACCTTTGGTCAGAATCAAAAAGGCCGTAACAATACCAAGAGTCGCTGCCACTCCGTAGTGAACATAAGCTGAAAGACCGTGAACAAAAACAAAACCAGGATTAATCACAAAAGTCGCCGTTGACGCGATTGAGGCAGCCATGGTGATACCGATCAATATTGGGTTCATGTCGCGATTACCGATAGAGAAACCTTTGAGGTCTTTGGTTTTCTTCATTCCAATCCACGAAAGATAAAAGGTAATGCCGATAAATAATGCGGTCATTCCGTACTTAAAAATTTCTGTGCTCATACCCATTCCCCTGTTTGCATCCAACGATGCGCCTTCTCTTTTAATAGAACTTTATCGATCTTCCCACTAGCAAGTAATGGGAACTGACTTAATTGTTTCACAAAATGCGGTTGCTTATAGCGACAGAGCTTATCTCCGAGGAAATGATTCACTTCGGAAAGCTCCATCTCTTTCTCACTTCTCAAAAGTGCCATTCCCACTTCTCCCCATTTCTGGTGAGGAACCGGAACAACCACGGCCTCTAAAATTTGAGGATGAGATCTTAAAACTTTTTCAACTTCAGCAGGGTAAACATTTTCGCCACCACTGATGTACATATCTTTAATTCGACCTGCGATGAAATAGAATCCTTCTTCATCTCTTTGCGCTAAATCACCGGTTTTGAAAAAACCATCCAAAAGAGATTCGCGATATCGTTCAGGCTCATTCCAATAGCCGCAAGTGACGTGAGGGCCACGCAACATCAATTCCCCTACTTCATTATCTTTAGCAGGAGTACCATCATCTTTCATCAGAAGGACTTCGGTATGAGGCATCGGTTGGCCGATAGAACCAACTTTTGCAATAGCATCGCCTTCGTCGAGAAGAAAGCAATTAGGTCCTACTTCTGTGAGCCCAAAACCCTGCTTAAACATTAGGTTCTTTGCTTGGTAAGTTTTAATCAACTCCACTGGACAATGAGCACCGCCAGAGATGAAAAAGCGCATACTCGAAAAATCAATTTGATTAAAACGAGAATCTTCACTGATCATTTGAAACATCGTCGGCACACCAAAATAGACAGAAACTTTTTCGGACTGAACAGTTTCAATAAAATTAGTAACATCAAATTTTTCGGCAATAATGACCGTTCCGCCGAGAGAGAGTAAAGGAAGGCATAGGACGTTATACCCGCCAGTGTGAAAGAAAGGGGTTTCCACCATGGCGACATCAGATGCCTTCAAGCCCCAACCGCGACATGTTTCAGTCTGATTGGATTTTAACATTTCACCGTGAAAAAGAACGCCTTTTGGAGTTCCGGTACTTCCGCTAGTAAAGAGCATCAACAAAGGTGCCTTTAATCCAACTTCAGTTAACTGCACTTGGTCTATAGTCATTTTGAGATCATCTGGATTTTGCATTTCAAATCCATCAATCTTCCACTCTCCACGACCGAGAAAGAGCTTAGGTTCAATTCGCTCTAAAATTTCTTTGATCTCGCCTACTGAAAGCCGAAAATTCAGAGGTACAAAAAGAGCACCCAACTTGGCACAGGCCAAAAAGAAAGTAACGTGTTCTAAGTTATTGTGGGCCAAATAGGCCAGACGATCACCTGCTCTCAAACCATTACTGGCAAAGAGCTGAGCGAGACGAGTGACTTCATGATTCAATTCTTGGTACGTGAGCCGACGACCACTCTGTTGCTCAACGAGAGCAGTTTTAAATGGATATAGGTCAGCTGTATGGTCTAAAAAATCGATCCAACTCATGACAAGTTCTCCGAATCAACAAAGAGCAATTCTCTTTGCACATGAGATTGTTTTAGAAAGGCTTTTAAACGAGGAATGACTTGAGTTGTAAGTTCAAGAGGATTTTCAAGAACCGAGGCGTGAGCACCTTTGATCATGATCAAGTCTGAATTTTTAACTCTCATCTCCATTTGCTGATGCATATAAGGAGGTGTTAAAACATCTTCTTCACCACAAACGAAGAGTACTGGAACTTTTATTTCTTCGAGGGCAATTTCCCCTTGCATAGAACCATCAATCAAAGCTTCAATCACATGGAGTTTTTCAAGATGGGCCCGTTCGCGATAAAATTTCAAAAGTTCAGGGTAATCGAGAATAGTTTTCTCCGCCCATATCCATGGAGTCGCGACATCAAAGCGATGAGTCGGTCCACCAATGCGATTGGCCTCTTTCCAAGAAGAAATTTTCATCTTTAAAATGGGCCCAACTTCAGCATAAGTATCACAAGCAATAATGGCCTCCACTTTTCCAGGATATAGTCTCCCAAATTCAAGGGCAATTCGTCCCCCATTACTAATTCCTAGTAACGTTGCTTGATGAATACCTAATTCAAAAAGCAAATGAGCCAGATCATTCACAAGATCTTCTAACAAATAGGGACCAAGAGGGCGTGGCCCTTCGCCTTGTCCGCGACCATCATAAGAAAGCACGCGATAATCGCGAGCAAGCTCCGGTATGGAAGCGGACCAGCTCTGGCGAGTTGCAAAGAGACCGTTAATCAGAACGATCCAAGGCTTCTCAATATCCTGTGAATTAAAAATTTCGAAAGGAAGCATTAGCCAATCACCAATCCACCATCAACATTCAAACATGTGCCTGTGATGAATTTAGCATCATCAGAAGCTAAGAAAGCGTAAGCAGCGGCGATTTCTTCTGGCTCACCGATTCTTCTCAATGGTGATTTCTCTTCCATTCCTTTCAAAACGTTTTCGGGCATTTTGCGAACCATAGGTGTTCCAATAAAGCCTGGAGCAACTGCATTGACGCGAATTTGGAGTTTTCCAAATTCCTTGGCCATCGTTTTTGTCATTCCGATCACGCCTGCTTTAGTGGCAACGTAATTGGCCTGACCAAAATTTCCATAATGAGCAACCACTGAAGCCGCATTGATAATAACGCCTCCACGATTTTGCTCTTTCATTTGAGTAGCGGCAGCGCGAGAGAGTTTGAAAACGGCCGTTAAATTTACCGCAATCACTTCATCCCATTGCTCGTCGGCCATCTTTAACGTTGTCGCATCACGAGTGATCCCAGCATTATTGATCAAGACATCAACGCCTTTTTTCATTTCAGCATCGATTGTCATTAATGTTTTTGCATCAGTCACATTTCCTTGAATATAAGTCATGCGCTCAGGAAACATACTTTTAAGCTCTGACTGCTCAAGAGTTGGCATATCAATCAAAACAAGCTTGGCGCCTTCATTATAGAATCTTTGAGCAGTAGCGCGACCAATACCTGAAGCGGCACCAGTGATGAAAACAATTTTATTCTCTAAACCTTTCATAAATTCTCCTTATTATTTTTCAAATCCGTCTAATGTTGATTGTTGAAAGCAAGGTTCCGTCCACTTCAAAGAAATGGCCGACCAAGTGTAACCGATTCCGGCACTAGCGAGGACCACGTGATCGCCCTTTTTAAGCAGTCCTCTTCTCTCTGCTAGACCGAGAGAGAGCACCTGATCAGGAGCACCAAAATGGCCATACTGATCGAGATAAATAGATTGCTCTTGTTTGAGCTCGAGATGATCGAGGATCATATCGTGTGCCGAGCGCTTCATATGAAGAAGAGCGAGATAATCAATGGGACGCTCTGGCATTGAGGCCACGGCAGCATCTTTAATCACCTTCATGAAATTGGGGATGGTTTTTTCTTCTAAACGAACCCGCATACCTTCGATGTCGGGAACTTGCAAATAAGTGTCTTCAGCTTTGACCCCGTCGCGGGTACGCATTTTTGTGCCGCCGCCAGGAATGATCACGTCGAGAGAGAAAGCGCCATCAGTAATGACACTACTTTCTAAAATTTCTGGCCCTTCGCCATCGCGCTCAAGCACCATCGCTGAACCACCATCTGAGAGGTTATTCAGAAAGCGCGCTTTTGGGTCTTGATAATTCACCAAATCACCAGTCTTGTGACCACCGCAAAGCAGAGCACGTTTAATTTGAGGATTGGTTTGCATCAGAGATTTTGCGAGCTTCAGTCCTACCACATTGGTTGAGCATCTTGCCGCCATATCAAAGGCCCAAGCATTCTCAAGACCCAATTCTCTTTGAACGAAAATTCCGGCCGACCAGACATTATAGTCTTTATATTCAGAGCCGGTCCAAATAATCAAATCGATACTCAAAGGATCAATTCCCTTCAATGCGCTCTTAGCAGCACGAATCGCCATATCTGAGGGATGAATATCTTTTGGGGCACGACATTTTTTAACAATCCCAAGTTTTGTTGCCACCACTTCTACTGGAACACCATTTTGCTTTGAAATAAAAGCGGCATCTTCAAATTGCTCAGGCAACCAAACGGCCGAACTCTTAAGCGTGATTTTCATTTTTATTCTCTCCTAAACAATCATTCAAAAAATTATTCATCATTTCTGTCGTCATAGTCGCATTCTCGAGAAAAAAGAGATGATCCGTATCAGGAACAACTCCAAGTCGAGAACCCACGATTTTCTCTCTCAAGCGAAGGGCATTGGCGGGACTCACAAAGCGATCCTCAGCTCCAGTTAAGACCAAGGTCGGAACCTTGATTTCATTAAGCGCAATGGCCTTTTCTAAAAAGCGATCCACAGCGCGCTTTTGCTTGAGCAATTGCTCAAGACGAGCAGGATGGGATCGCCGCAATTCGATTATTTGATTAAAGAGTTTCGGGTTTTGTATAGGAAGTGTTGGATGGACAGTTGCTGCGATAGCAACTTCAGTTCTTTTAGGCTCTGGAATATCTTGAAAACGAGTTAGCGTTTCTTCATCCATTTTTGGAAGAGCTATAAAGTCATCGCCACCAGAAGTTGTACAAAGAAGCTGCAAAGATAATACATTTTGCGGATATTTTATTGTCAGTAGCTGAGAAACAAATCCTCCCATACTAATGCCCACGAGATGAAATTGTTCATGGCCCAAAGCCTTCATGACATCGACCGCATCTTGAGCAACATCCATTAGTTCATATTCTGAACTCGGATCATAACTCTCACCCATTCCGCGATTGTCGATCATGATCACTTCGAATTGATCTTGCAGATAGGGATAGAGAAATTCGAAATTATAATGAGAGCAGCCAAAACCCGAAATGCATAATAAAGGAACTCCAGCGCCTGCAACGTGAACTGCTAACTCATTTCCCTGACTGTTTTTTATCAATAACTTCTTTTTCATCGGGCACAAGATTCGACCAGTTCATACCGCCTTGTCAATTTTTTTGTACAATTGTTCAATTTTATCGTTACATTTGTACAAAAACCGTGGACGAAGTGAAAATTATCGAGCATGATCTGAGGTAATGAATGAGATAACTGACGTAAATACTGAGAATTTCTATGATTTATTCGATTTAAGACCGCGTAAGGGCGATCTTAAAAAGATGGAGATCATCCTGGCCGCCATCGATGTGATGGCCGAAGAAGGTATTGAAAAAACCACTTACGACGCCATTGCTGGGCGGATCGGTACTCGTCGCGCCCACGTCGCCTATTATTATAAAGATAAAAACGACATTCTGATGTCGGCGATTCGCTATATCATGGCGAATTATCAGCAGATTCTGATTGAAAACATGAAGGATGAAGAAGACGGGCTGCAAATGCTGATGAAGTATATTGAAGGTCCCTTTATTTGGGCCGAGAAGTTCCCTTCTCAGTTAAAAGTCATGCTGCTCTTTTATTACCTTTGTACTATTAAGTCTGAATTCAAAGATCTGCATGATCATATTAGAACCGCGGGGGCCGAGCGGATTCAGTTTATTCTAACCAACAAACTGAAAACACCTCTCGAATTAGATCAGGCCAAGCTGCTCTCTAAAATCATTCAAAACTCAATGTCGGGTCAAATCCTTGATAGTGCGACCACTCATGGCCGTAATCTTGACCAGGCCCTTAGCGAATTAAAAACTTTTGTGTTATCACTATTTCGTTCTCAAGGAGAGAATTCATGAAAAGCGTCACCCTCATTCTTTGCGGATTATTATTCGCAACTTTCGCTCAAGCCGCTCAATTGCAGGAAATGACTTCCTTTGGTGCCAATCCTGGCAAACTTAAAATGTTTAAATACGTTCCAGATAATGCGAAGAAACTTGCTCCAGTCGTCGTTCTTCTTCACGGTTGTACTCAAGGTGCCAGTGACTTTGATAACGAAACGGGTTGGACAAAAGTTGCTGATCAAACAGGAACGATTCTTCTTCTTCCTCAACAAGAAAGAGACAATAATGGACTTCGTTGTTTCAATTGGTTTTTACCAGAACATAGCACACGCGACAGTGGAGAGATGGCTTCAGTTGTAGACGGTTTGAAAAAATTAGAGACTCAACACTCAATCAATTCTAAAAAAGTTTTTGTTACTGGTCTTTCTGCTGGTGCAGCGATGACCTCTGCGCTTCTTGCGAATTATCCTGAGCTTTTCAAAGGCGGGGCCATCGTTGCTGGACTTCCTTATGGTTGTGCCAATGATGTCATGAGCGGAATTATGTGCATGAATGGTATCAACAATTCACGCACGCCTGAGCAATGGGGAAATGCCGTTCGCAATGCTACCAACTTCAGAGGATCTCGCCCTTCAGTTCAAATCTGGCAAGGTCTACAAGATCCTTTCGTAAAACCATCAAATGCTCTCGAACTTGAGAAGCAATGGAGCAATGTTCTTAATTCTTATACTGAACAACCGATCGTTGAAGAACTTAACGGATTGATCAAAACATCATATGCCAATCCAAATGGCGAAATCGTTCTCGAGTCTTTTAAAGTTTTAAATGCTGGGCACGGTTATCCAATCTCACAATCACAAGGTTGTGGCGTTCCTGGTTCATACATTATTGAAACGGGAATTTGTGCTGCGGAAATGATGGCGCAATTCTGGAAACTCTAATTATTCTCCTGGATCAAATCGTTTAAGCAACGCTACAATGATTTGATCCAGTTACAATCTTCATTGAATACCTTCGACAAAGCCCATCCCTCTACATGAATAGATATCACTAACTTGATTAAATTCTTCAATTTTAAAATTTGTAAAGAGACTACTCAAAAATAATAGAAGTGTTATTGAATTTAGAATTACAAATCGCTTTTTTCCTAATCGACGAAGCCATAAATAAATTATGAAACTAGTGATATATGAACCAATAAGAGAGTACTTCCAAAAAAACTCAGAGATTGTGAGCATAAAATATTCTGCATCTGAATATTTTTTAAACACTAAGCCGTATTCATATAAACCTAAAAATATTACATAAACTAATCCAATGAATTGGAATGTCACTACAAATATTAATAGATACTTGGATAACTTTTGGTTCATCAATAATTTCCGAGTTGAATATAGCTTGATTATAACACGGCTCTAACTATCCGATTATTCTAGTCTTATTTTGAGAATTGATTCAGCGACTTTCACTCCGTCGACAGCGGCGGAAGTAATTCCACCGGCGTAACCTGCACCTTCACCACACGGATATAAGCCAAAATGCGAAACTGACATCAGCGTTTCGCGATCGCGCTCAATCGTGACAGGAGCAGAAGTTCGCGTCTCAGGAGCGAGCAACAACGCTTCTTTGGTCACAAAACCTTTTATCATGCGATCGAATTCTTTTAATGCTCGTTTTAAATGAGTGCCAACAAATTTTGGGAGCAATGAATTGATATCAGCAGAGACTAGTCCAGAGGGACAAGAGCTCTTAGGCATCTGCTCTTTTTGAGTCAGACTGCCATCTAAAAAATCAAAAAGGGATTGGGCGGGAACTTCTTTGCCGGTCGCGAATTCTAATGAGTGTTGATAGGCTCGCGTTTCGATTTTACGCAAAAAAGCATGGCCACTCAGCGCATTTTCTATTTTAAAATCTTCGCCAGACTTAACACTGACAACCAAAGCAGAATTGCTCCAAGGAGAATTGCGGGCGTAATTGCTCATACCATTGACCACGATACCATCAGCGTCGGTACCGCTGGAGAGAACATAGCCACCTGGACACATACAAAAAGAATAGGTGCCTTTATGAGTGTCAGGATTTTCCCAACTCAAACGATAACGAGCAGAACCGAGTTCAGGATTTGTACACCATTGTCCGTGCTGCAACTTATCCATCAAGCGACGAGGATGTTCAATGCGAACACCGACGGCAAAGTCTTTCGCTTTCATTTTGATATTATTTTTAAGACAGAAATCATAAATCTCGTGGGCCGAGTGACCAGTCGCCAGAACCACATGCTCGCCATCAATCACTCTGCCATCGTGCAGTTTGACGCCGACGATTTTTTCTTTTTGTTTCTGATCGAACAAAAGTTCATCAACGCGAGCGTTGTAGTGAATCTCGCAGCCTTTGGAGCGCAGATAATCCGTCATACTCGAAATGAGGGCGCGAATTTTATTTGAGCCCAGATGAGGATTAGAAATATAAGCGGTTTCAGGTGGAGCTCCAAAATCAACAAAACGTTGCATGACATAATCGACGTGAGGAGATTTGATTCGCGTGATCAGTTTGCCATCACTGAATAGTCCCGCTCCGCCTTCGCCGTAACAGACGTTATTATCGGGATCAAACTCTCCATAACGCCAAAAACGCGCAATATGTTTCATTCGCGCATGAGCACGATCGCCGCGCTCAAAAAGAATGCAAGGGACTCCATATTCGGCCAAACGTAGGGCACAAAAAAGTCCTGCAGGACCGGCGCCGATGATAATAGGTTTTTGTTTAAGCGGCCCTCGATGCGGGAAAGTTTGAGTGAAAGCAGCAAACTTTTCACCGGCCACAATCACTTCACAAGTGTAGTGCCAACGGGGAACAGAGCCTCTTTGAGCCCCACGGGCGTCTAAGGCCTGAGAAATGACGCGAAAGTCTACCATTTGCGGGCATTCTTTCTTTAACGCAGCCTCGACATCGTCGCCAAGAGTAATTGTCAGTTGAATCCGTTTGCTCATACGATATTATAATTCAAATTCAACTAGGTTTCGATCATGAAAAAGCAATTAAAAGGCCATCTTTTACTGATTGGCGACGAACTTCTCTCCGGACGTATCGCAGATGCCAATGGCCAGGTCATGGCGAAACTCTTTCGCGAAGCGGGGATACTGTTAACAGGTATTACCACTATCCCCGATCAAGTTGATATCATGAAAAAAGAATTTCAGGATAAGTGGGCCGAGAACGATGTGATAATTACTTCTGGCGGCATTGGACCAACTCGTGATGATCTCACCAAAGAAGTGCTTGCCGATGCTTTTGGCAAAAAAATTATTCCTCGCGATGATGTCGCGGCTTCAGTCACTGATAACTATTTGCGATTCGGCCGTGAATGGACACCAACGCTCAATCAATATCATCACTTCCCTGAAGACTTTTTAGTACTTAGAAATGGCAAAGGCTTGGCCCCCGGTTTAGCTTATTTAAATCAGGGAAAGTTGATCTGTGCTTTACCAGGAGTTCCACGGGAACTTGCCGTCATGATGGAAGAAGAAGTGCTTCCCTTAATTGCAAAGAATTTGGCAAAGAGTGAAACGAAAGACTATGGGCTCACTTGTCGCACTTTTGGAATTCCAGAGGAGCGCATTTTTAATCAATTAGTTCCCGACCTATGGGATCGCCTGCTCAAAGTAGGTTCGGTTGCTAGCTATCCACAAATTATTGGAGTCGATATTGTCGTCTCCATGCATGGGACAGACCAGGATCGCGATCGCGCCTATGATGAAATGAAAAAAATTATTTTATCAACGCCGCTAGCTCCACATATTTGGCAATGGGGTAATACTCCCCTGCCAGAATTCGTGCTTGAATGTGCTCGTCAAAAAAAGATAACAATTGCCCTTGCGGAATCCTGTACGGGAGGTCTTACCGCCTCCAGACTGACAGATGTTTCTGGCTCTTCTCAAACTTTTTTAGGTTCTATGGTTTGTTACGCTAATGAAGTGAAGCAAAAAGTTCTAGGCGTCACTTCTGAGACTTTAGAAAAACATGGTGCCGTTAGTGAAGAATGTGCGAGAGAAATGGTGTTAGGATTGAAAAAGAATTTAGGGGCTGATCTCAATATTAGTTTCACCGGAATTGCAGGGCCAACTGGTGGTAGTGTCGAAAAACCAGTGGGGACCGTTTGTTTCGGAGTTTCTTATGGCGACAAAATTTTCACAGAGAAACATCTCTTCCCTGGAGATCGTGTGCGTTTAAAACAACGTTTCTCAGAATACGGATTACTTCTAATGTTGAAAGCAATGGAGATTATTTATAGTCATTGATATCAAATTGACTTGGCCTTCTCTCTGGCGGTTCTTCTTTCGAGTCTTTTCTATCATCAAGATGAACAGCTTGAGCTTCTTTTGGAATATCACCTTTACCAACTTTTTCAGCGGCAACATTTTTTAGATTATTAATATAGCTATCACTCATTTTTCCCAATTGAGCACGAGCTTTTTCGGCTTCATCTTTTTTTATAATTCCTTGACTCTCTAATTGTTGCAGGGCCGACTCAATTTGGGCCTTGTTAATATTCATACCCTGTAGCATTTTCATCATATCTTCATCACCGGCCATAGCTTTTGAAAACAAAAGTCCTAAACTTAAACAAGCGAGTAAAACAGTTTGTTTTAAGGTGGGATGCATGAAACCTCCAAAAGAGCTCGACATTACTTGACTATATTATTCGGCGAACTCCCTTCATTCCCTAAGCAAAAACTGATTGAACATGCAAACTCTTGGAATAGCGAAAAATTCACCATACTAATGCCTTAAAAAATGGGCAGTTGCCTCTCTCATCTCTTTTTATTGGCATGGCCATAAACACCTCTAAGTTGACGACTCTGTACGGTTGTCAAGAAGCCTTGACCGGCAAGTTCTGAACTCATCTTAAAATAGCATTCAAGTATTTAAAAAATGATCATTTTAACCCGATAGGCTACTGAGGTTTATGAGAGTGAGAAAAGGTATTTCAATTCGGCCAATAAAAATGTTCAGCAATTTGCTGACCGTTGCTGTTTTGATTTTCGTTTCTTCATGTATCGGTCAACAAGGTGGATCAGCAACCAAGAGATCATCTAAAGCAGGAACGACCACAAGTTCTGGTGGCAACACTCCTGCCGCACCAACATTTCCTTCAACATCAAATTATTTTCAAAATGGAACTGTTACAAGTAACACCATTACGACACTCGCCATTCAAACCACTGATGCTTTTTATTTGCGTGGAAATCAAATCCATACTTTCATCAGCGATTTCCAGACAACGACGACTCAGTGTTTGATTGTTCCCTTTGCCACACAGTCAAAAGTACTGGTGATAGCAGCAAAGCCTCAGTCGTTTAATAATTTATCAACTGGAAGCAAAGAGTATTATTATGCTTTAGCTCCAAATGATAAAACCTCAAACCAAACATTTTGCCAAAAAACAGGTTTAATTAATAAGCTTGGACTGACCTATCCAAGTCAAACGCTTATTTATTCATTTAATGACATCTGTACAAACTGTACGAACTCTTCAATCGCAAGTAGCGCCGTTTCTGTCTACGACATTGGTGGAGTAAAAAATTCAAATATCCAAACCACTTCACTCTCTATCAAAGTAACAACGACTCCTGTGCTTGATAACAATGTTTTAAGCTGCAGCAGTAGTGCTACTTGTAAAGCAAAAGGCTATGATTGCTGCTCGCTTGGTCAATGTGTAAATGACAAGCAAATAAAAAGTAATATCGATCAAAGTTCACTCGACTTTTTACAGGCCCAGCAAGATATTCTTGCTACACCAGCGAACATTTATAATTACCCCAATTTTTATTATCTTTGTTCTGCTGAAGTATACCCACTTCCAACACCATCTCCTGCTCCAAATCCAAATGAAGATGCGGTCATTCGATTTAATGATAAGAAGAATCTTTATGACTGTATCAATCCCGTAGAAGGTGAAATGGGTCTTTGTACTATTATCCATAAAGATGTTCAGAAAGCGGGAACAACTGTTTTTACAACTGGCGATGATGACCGAAATTTCAACTCGACTTATACCGGAACAAGCTCATTGCCTCTCCATAGTATTGACCGTGTGATTTATGCAGGTGAAACACTCTTTGAAAACTCTACATTTCTTAAGTCTGGACTAACTTTTGGACCTGGCGGAGACGGAAGTGGAAATGATAACTTAACAGATCCTCAGTTCCTCAATCTGACCTACACTCCTTCCACGAGTGCTCCAGATGATGATTTATTGATTAAATATAAAATCGATGCATCATGTAGCATTGTTAATAACTCCATCGCCAAATGTTATAAGATTTATGTTCAAGGTCAAAACTTGGGCAAGGTTCACGACCACTACCCGGCTTCAAATGAATTTATTCTGCCTTTTTATGCCGATACAAACAAAACAATCAAAGTTGAAGTCGATGATACGACAAGGCTTAATGGAACTCATTGGCAGTTGATTCAAACCGCACCTGCTCGAATAGAATTCATTGGTTCTTCACTCCAAGTTTATGATACTCAAGTGGTCAAGGTCACTTACTTTGTGGATCTCACCTCTTATAATGTCCTCCAAAAGAAAAGAGAGGCGCTTGAGACAGTAAAGACGATGTGCCAATGTGCTGATCTCAATTGTAATTTGAAGCCCGAACTTGATTCAAGTAACAATATCGTTGATTATATTTGTTCTTACCCAAGTGGAACTCCTGGCTCAGTACCATTACAACAAACTGTACTGATGAGTTCTAAAACAGTTCCACATCGCTATTTCGATCAATCTGGCGTCTATCAAAAGGAAATTGGTCCTACGACTCTTCAACAAGAAGGTCTGGCCTTTGCCTACACTAGCAATAATCTTCTCAAACCAAATAACGTTTCGACCACGATTGGTTTTAATGAAATCTATGGTTCTTTTAATTTGATTTCTGGCTCTGCAAAACCGGCAAAAGAAGTAACTGTAGAAAAAGGAAAATCTTACGACATCTTTGTGGATAGCGGTTCTTTCTCAACGTGTTTTTACTGTGGAAGTGACTACTACTCAAATCTTGCAAGAATTTTCCCACAAAGCTTTCTCTCAAATGGTTCAGGCTATGTTCCAGATAGCACAACTTCAAGCAAGATCAATACTTCGACATATAGAGGAGATGACCTTCTCTTTGGACGGGCCTGCTTTGTTCCAGTCACTATGCTTCCTTGGTCTCATGACCCAGATTCAGATAGACAACAACAAAGACTTAAGCGCTTATCTGCCCAGCATTTCATGTTCGCCAATGGCTATCAGCGAGATTGGTTCGGATTTGATTATGGATCTGTGATTGGTTCCTTTGATGGAGTTAAATGGTTTTCAGTTGGAAATCAAAGAAGAATTAAAGCAGAAACAAGCAAACTCTTTTTGGCGATCAATGCTTACTATGGCGATCAAACTTTAGAGAGTACGTATACCATTACCGTTTCAGATGCTTCAACCGTTCCTCTTTCTGGAAGTACGGTTACTGCAGATTTTAATTCCGACGGTGCTGAATGCCAAAAGTTCCATGTCTGTTCAGTGGATAGAGATTGTATTGCTCAATTAGGTTACGACTACGTTTGTGAATCGGTTTCGACTCTCAACTCAAAGTGGCCTCAATTTGATACAAATGGGCTTGAAGTTCCTGGCTCAGAGTTGACCTTAAACCTCTATACCTTATTTGGAGCAAGTGCCGGAGGCTCAAAACGCTGTGTTTATCGAGGCCGAGGAACTCCTTGTACAACAAACTATTCCAATATTGACTCCAGCGTTGCCTTTAACAACTCTGATCGCCCTGGTACTCATATGTGTTCAAGCAATAACTATTGCCAAAGATTCACACAAGGGATTCCACAGACCAAATTTAACAATCGCATTGCTCGATATGGAAAATCAGTGGCCTTTCAAAATGCGAGTTCAGACGTTCCTTATTCAGATGCTGATCAAGTTGGCCTAGGAGCAAGAATTCTTGGGCGTCCCTACGATTGGAACGGAACTGAGTCCATTAATACAGAAGCTCAATCAGCACTGACAAATAATAATGTCTCATCGATTTGTATCCCTGGACGCAATCCAGAGAATGATCTCCTCTCAAACTCACATTCAAATGCATTAACATCTTCATACCTTGGAGATCAAATCTCTGGAATTGGGATGTCGATCGATTCAACACTCAATAACAGTGCCTATTTAAGTAGCTGTGGTCCCCTTGATGCGACTGGTGAATACTTGGCAAAAACCACAAGTAATTTAAGTAAACTACTTTCGGATTCAACCATCACTAAATTTGCGGGACGAGATAACCTCTCAACAAATGCCCTCAAAATTCTCGAGAATCTCTCTGGAAACGAGATCGTAAAGAATTTTGAAACTGAGCATATTACATCATTGGCCTACCAAGAAAATAGATGCTTAAGAGCACCTGGTTCATCTTGCTTTAGCGACCTTGATTGTGCTGCCAATAAATTTATTTCCGATCGTGCCGCCAATATTGACTCTACCAACGCTTCAAACACGGCCATCCTTAATAAGTATGAAATCAAATTTTGGCAAGAGCGCCTCGTCTGTGGCCAGGAAAAACTACCAACTGAAACGGGCTTTGACCTCAAAGAAAATAGATGCTGTCGAGAGATGGGAAATACCATCACAATCGGAACTTACGTCAATGAAGCTTCACGTCCTCAATTTAGTATTGCGGCCGTCCCAGGCATAGATGAGGCGATGGATTCATCTTCTCGAAACTCTCGCGTAAGTACCGTCTATGATTTAATTCAAGATGCGACAAATTATCCGACACTCTTTAGTGCACCAGCAAATGCCTGTACCAGTGGTTCGGGATGTGTAGCTGATTCATTGCTCACTAAGCAATACAATACCTTTGCTGCGACAGCTGAGCGAACATGCTGTACCGGACACTGGGTTCGAAATTTTGATAAGGTACAAAATGGTGGAGGTCACGTTTGGACTCCGGCCAAAATGCAAAATATCGCGAAGAATTCTTTCGAGTGCTTAAACTGGAGTGTATGTAATAATACAACAGGTAATACATGTGGTTCATCTGCTGGCCGAGTTGGGTTTTCTTGCAATCATGTGAATGAACCTGATGACCCTGCTTGTTTTGCCAGGGCCACTAGTAATTCAGAGGCCAAACCTATTTTTGACTGGTTAAATACAATTGAGCTTCTAGGTGTTCCGCAAATTAAAGTCAAAGGACCCGATTTTTCGGATATTGCATGTAAGGTCAACCCGAATGACCAGTCAAGTGCTCCTTCGGTTGGGGCCCTCCTTCCTCCAGGACTGGTTGAAGAAGCAACTGCAGTGAGAGAATTCGAAGATGGAAGTGGTTTTCAGTATTATTCCAGTATCGATGATTCCAACTTTGTTGATGGTATGAAAAAAGTCTTTTCTGAAGATGAAGTCTCATGCTGTAAACCCCTAGGCAGTGATATGTCACCAGGCTCCGATCCTAATCTCTGTTGTTCTGGTTTTATTAATCCTGGAACAAATAAATGTCAGATGCGTGACTATACGAATCTTTCAGTTTTCTTTAATCGTTATATTTCAAGTGCCGCGAAGGGCTTAGCGACTTCGCTTATTGATTCTGATACTGGCTATATCAAATCTGCGAGTACCGTTGAGCAATTGGCCTGTCAATTAAAAGCTTGTGCTTCAGGCAAGCTGGCCAGAGGGATCGTGCTCTCTAACCTCAAGTATCCTGGACACGAAGCGAGTGAGAAACTTATTAAACGCTTTGTGGATGGTTCAGACACGGCAAATAATTTTAGCGGACTTTCAGATCTCTATGATGCTGGATTAAAGTGGAATGAAGACGTCTACTGCGTACCAGAAGATTTGGAAATCGATACTATTACAGATTGTGCAAACTTCTAATTAATGGGTTTTGATAACAATCCAATAAACAACGACTGAAAAGATCACGCGATATACAGCAAAGACAGAGAGTCCCACTTTTTTAACAATTCCCAAAAAGAAATGAATGGTTAACAAACCAGTTAAAAATGAAATGGCGATACCAATGGTGCAAGCGATAACATCAAAACTCTCCTCACCTCTTACCAAAGCTGGAATATGTTCTAACATTCCACCAAAAATAATGGGAACGGCCAGAAGAAAAGAAAAACGAGTTGCCTCTTCTCTGGTTAAATGCATAAAGCGAGAAATGGTTAAAGTCGAACCTGAACGACTGACACCAGGAAAGATAGCAAAGGCCTGAAAGAGCCCTATCGCCAAAGAAGCTTTCCATTGAAAATTCTTCATTTCAAGATCTGCATTACTTTTAGATAAGTTATCAGCAATATACATGAGAACGCCAAAGACAAACAAATTGAAGACGATCATCTCAGGAGATCGACCATACTCAGAAGCGGCCTTCTTAACAATCAATACCATTACCACTGTCGCAAGAGTTGCTATAATCATATTAAGCGCATAATAGCGTTGAGGGTGGGAATTCTCCTTTTGTAAGATAACCCAACTCCAAGTGGCAGAGATTAATTCGTAAACCATTTTTCTAAAATAGAGTAAAATGGCCAGGGCAGTTCCTATATGCATGGCCAAGTCAAAGGTCACTCCAGGATCTTTTATGTGCATGAAATGCGGAAGCAAGGCCAAGTGAGCGGAACTGGAGACAGGTAAAAATTCTGTCAGTCCTTGAATAATTCCGTAAATGGTTGAAGAAATGTAATCCATGCTGATCCTTTATAATCCAAAATATTTTTTGTCTTGGGCCTTTAGAGAATAATAGAGCTCTTGTAATTGACGAATATACTCTTCCGAAAAGAATATGTCCTCGCCGGCATTTCTCATTTTTCCAACTAAAGAGAACTGACCGATGCGTTCCAAAATCAATTTTTGAAATTCATTATTTTCACTTTCAAGTGATTTTCGGGCCAAGTCAAAAAAGAGATGATAGCTATACCCTTCCATCGACTTTTTTTGAATATTTGTAATATCTTTCTTAATATAAAAATCGACTAGCATGAGTGGTCGAAAATCAAGCTCATTTTCAGGAAGATCATAAATATCTTTGTCTCCATAGTACCATTCAGCCGAAGAAAAAAATGAAGACATAAACTCTTTGCGAGAAAGAGCATCATCAAGGTTTCTCTTCCAAATAATTTCCCACATCACAACTTCATCATCAATCAAAGGAAGATATGTCTCTATAAAGTGATCCGTCACTTCGAGATGCTTTTCAAAGTTTTGTCTAAAGCGCAAAAACGTAGCATTCCCCATTTCCAGAAGGTCGACCTCTGGAACAGCTCCCGCCCGTAGAATGGATAACAAATATTTTCTAAATTCAACTAAACTCGGTGCCAATAAGGGGGATTTAAAAATTGATTTTACACTTAGGGTAAAGGAATCCCTCGTCCACTTTAAAAGCTGTCCACGAAATTCATTTTCATCTTGAGAGGCACGTTTCTCTTTAGTCAAAATAGGATATTGAAGCGATACAAAGGGATTTCCTTTTGTGAAATATTGAATCAGTCCTTCTAGCGAAATTCTTTTAATCATTCTAATATCTGCAAAAACCTTTAACTGGCTGTCGTAGACAGAAAACATTGGTGTCATGATGCTTTTTTGATTTGCCTTTTTAATTTCGAAGCCCGGAATCAAAAGAAAACGACCTTCAGATAAAGAACTCAAAGTCTTAAAATGAAATCGATTGCTCATATGAATTTTAAAATTAGCAAAATTTGAACCTTTTTCGATTTTAGGAACTTGCGATTCTAGGAAAGAGACGACCCAACCATCTGCGTTTTTGAGATCGGTCAAAAGAGGTGCAATTGATAAAAGAGACAAACTGCCAAAAACGATAACAACAGATTTTATCAATTTAACAGGTGAATTTTGAATGGAGAGATAAGTACCACTTAAAAATTCTTTCCAATCTTGTCTTCCATTCTTGGAAAAACTATCCACCAAAAAGAGAGGTGTTGCGATAAATTCAATCACAACCCTAAGTCCACCGCCCATACGTTTCAGTATCCATCCCCCTTTTTCTGATTGAAAACCGATGAGGGCTTGACCACATGAAACTCCAAATATTAAGGAAAAATAGAAACGATTAATGAAGGTCAATAAGTAGAGAGAGATCAAATGATTCTTGAAAGAATAAACTTCAGCAAAAGGCCAAGGCAGTTCTAATACGACTAATGAGAAATGTATGAGATTGGCCAAGGCCAAATCGAAGAGAAACCCACATCCCTTATAGTAGAGACCTAGATTGAGAGGCTTAGACTTTGAAAATAATGGACCTAATTTCAACACATTCTATCCATATGCCATAAACTGTTGGCAACTTGAACCTACCCGCTTTGTAAGGCCAAAACAGGCAACTCTTTGAAAGCACATAATCATTTTAATCTATCTTGTTGAAAAGCCAAGGATGGGCAATCTGTAACCGACTTTTTACGTCTTCTAAACAGGTATCAGCCCTAAAATAGGATAAGAACAATTTAAATAAAGACCGGCTATCTTCCGATAAAGACAGGGAGATAGACTAAAAAGGGCCAGATTATGAAAAAGTTTAGTTGCAATAAAAAGCTGAAAATCCTGACAACTCATTTGGTTGTGACATGCTTAATGTTCTCACCCATGAGTTCTGTTGTTGTTCAAGCAGCTGATTCCGTCAACGTAAATCCATTAATGCATACCGCTGCGGGAGCAATGAATGTCATTGGTGGAACGGCCATGCAGTTTGCCAAGCAACAACAAATGATGGCCCAGCAAATGCAGATGATGGCCCAAATGAACGCACTCGCGCCTAAAATTGTTCCTGCAAAATATTTTGGATGTCCAGTTGGTCCTGCAATGGCAGATATGCCGTCAGGTGGATTTTGTCCTAAAGACAGTCAAGATCCAAGTCTGGTTAATAGCATTCCTACTTTTAGAAATATCAAATCAATGGCCGAACAGAATGCCAATTTCTTCGAAAAGCTTTTGAACGAGGCTCAGAATACAAAAAACGCCGTAGGTATTCAATGTCTCCAAGACAGTCTTAAGAGATCTATGGACGAAATGCAAATGCAAATCAATTCATTGCAAGATCTCGCAGATAAAATTGCTAAAGAAAATCAAACTTTCAGAGAACAAAATAAAGCGATTATCGATCAAATGAAAGATGTCAATTCAGAGCTCAATGGTGGCATGAAAACAGGTGATCAAAAAGCCAGAAGATTTGCTGAGAACTTCTCTGCGGGTTGTGTTCAGTACATGGGAGAGAGCTCTCTTGAAACCTATAAAGGTCAGAACAAAGGGCTTTTGGCTTTAAGGAACGATCAAGCAAGCTTAAATGATCAAGCTAATAACCTCATGAGCAAACGTCCTCAAATTGAAAAAGATCTCATCACTCAAATTAATGAATTCAAAAAAGCTGTCGCTCTTAATGGAATTGATGGAGTTCTTAGAAAAGGTGCTTTTATTCCGAAAAGTGGAATTACGAGCTTTCAAGGAGCCTTCAAGAATTTATCTGAAACAAAAGGTGCTCAAATCAATTTAAGAATTGAGACTATTAAGGGTAAGTTGCAATCAGAGTTGGGATATACAGTGCCTGATCTCGACGGCAACTTTAATGGTAGTATTGAGTCACTCGTTCAAAACGCAGATGAGTTCTTTACAAAGAAAAAAGTCAATGAATGTGCAAGAACAAGCTTAGGTCTCAGCAATAGTGAGCTTCTGGCTTCGCTTCGCCATACTTCATCTACCAATTCAGACATTCTTGAACGCTACAAGCGCGCTATCGCAAATATTCTTGGAAATAGTGATATTCAAGCTGACGTAGCAGCAAAACAAATTCAAGACTTGGACAAGCAATATGGTGGAAAAATTGTCCTACAATTAACAGGAACTTCTGGACAAGACACTAGCGCAACTCCTTATGCTTATATGCAAAACATTATTGCAGGCTGTAAAGATGGTTTAAACTATAACAAACTGAATGATGGTCAATCGACAGCTTCAGGCGGCTCTGCCCTTAAGCAATTAGGCTCTGAAAGAGATTTAATTGAAGCTGGTAAAAAATATCTCCAAGAAATAGCATCAATTAGTAAGAATGCTGCTTCTGAACTGGCCAATGAATTCTACGAGCAAGTAGCAAACTGTAGTGGCGCCAAAACTGAAGTGAGTGAATGTAAAAATGGTGACAACTTTTCAGCTGATCAACCTGGATTTTGTATTAAGAAAGCTGTTAACTGCTCACAACAAATTAATAGCTGCTATCGCGAAATTGATATTGCAATTAAAACTCGTCAAACAAAAATGAATACTCTCGCTGCAACTTATGACAAAAATGTCGCAGGTCTTGTGGCCAATCAAGAGCGATTCTTAGGTCAGGTAAAATCAAGAGTTGATTTCTATCAAAAAATGATGGCCCGAACATACCCAGGAACGGTTGTAGAGCTTCCAGGGGTTTCTTCTGGCAAGGACAAAGAAAATGGATTGTTCGTATCAATGCCAGAAAAAATTCTTAACGAAGAATTGGGTGTCTATCTCCGTGGCGGTGGTAAAATTGATGAGTTTGAAAAACTTCCTGAAAAAATTGTTAAACTAAAAGACATGGTTACAAAACAGAAAGATGCTGTAAAAAAAGAAGTTGAAGAATATATCGTTCTGCAAAGACAAGCGACAGAGAAAAACAAAGAAAAATGGATGAAAGTCGCAGAACAGTGTGAAGGCTCAGAGAAAAATGCCGTTGCCGCTGCCCAAAAAGCAGAAGCAGCAGCTCAAAAAGCTGCCCAAGCTGCTCAGAAAAAACAAAATGAGTTTTGTAGCAAATTTGCTTCAATGAAATCAAAGGTCGCTTCAGGCAACCCTGCTGCTATCTGCGGTGAACCTGTTGAAGGTCTAATGAAATCTTTAGGTGAAGCAACTGAATCATTAGTTTCTCGCGATGCCGCGACGATTTCGAGAAGTGTTAACCAATACTGTTCGAGCGTGCAAGCAAGTAGCAAGGACTCAACAGAGAGTGATGAAGGCAGCAAAAAATCAGGTTCCGACTTGGCCAGTCTTTGTGATGAAAATGGTGGAAATAGCTCAAGCGTTCTTGGAAGCCTCTTTGATTTAGCAGAAAAATCAGTTCCAGCTGGTAATTCAACTGAATTTCAAGCAGTAAAAGATTTGCTCAATGAAGGAAAAATTTCTGAAGCTAAAATCAAGCTAGGTGAAATCAAAGCTGAGGGCGACGATAAAGATAAAATTAAATCATCAAAGTCTCTTTACGGAAATATTATTGCGGCCATGGAACGAGGAACTCCTGCTGATACAGCAGCTCCAGCAGGAGCCGAAACGCAGTTTAATAAGTATATTAAAACTCCACAACGTTTTGGGATTTGTTATCCGAAAGCCGTGGATACACTGATTGGTCAATTGGGCTGTCAGGATAAAAGTGGTACACTAGATGGCTGTAAAGCAAGTCTTCCCGATGAATCAGCTTTTAATGAAGCTATCAGAAAAAATCTTTCTTCAAGTCCAAGCATTAACAGACTCATTGCCAGTGAAGATGCAGATGAAGCAAAAGAGAAGTACAACTCTCTTGGACTCGGACAAATGGCAGACATTAGCTGTGTCGCTAAAGATGATAGTAAACGTGGGTTAGGAGAAATGTCAGTTAATGATCTAGCAAGAAGTATTAATAATAGTGACATAATGGGCATTCAAAAATGATGAAACGTAAACAAACGTTTACATATTCTCAAAAAACCGAGGGGCTTTCACAGCTCCTTCGGTCGTTTATAGGGATGAGCTTTATTCTCGTCCTCGCTTCTAGTTGTTTGAGCAATAATGGTGGAAGTAAAAAATCAAGTCGAGGAGGAACAAGCAACTCCCCTTCAACCGTTTCAGCTGGCTACGGACGAATCCTCGCAGACAACCCCATTATTTTGTCTGGGAATTATAGTCTGAGTCAAAATACTGATCTTGGAACACTCCTCAAAAGAAGCCAAGACTATATCACTGACAATCCTTATTTGATTGGTAGCTGTAGTGCTGGTGGACAAACAGTCGCTGAATGCTTTGAAGTAAGAGAAGATTCTACAGCTGATTACTTGGCCCCTGTCAGTGGAAAATGGGCCTTCCCCACAGCAACAACCAGTTTTGATCAAGTCCAGACTTACGGACATCTTGATCGTTTCTTAAAAATGGTATTTGGGCGTCTTGAATATTCGACTTCAGTGGCAAACCCTGGAGTTTTTGAAAATTACGAAACAGCACTACCGAGTGCTCTTTATTCCTCACCTAATGGTGCTTTCGTTTTAGGTCAGGAGAAGCTCAAGGCCTATTCGAATTGTGATGTTCAAGATAATGCTTTCTTTTCACCTGCTACAGACTCACTTTGTTTTGGAACTGATAGCGAGTTTGCTCAAGTTAAGTTTGTCCAAGACCCGACAGTCATTTATCACGAAGCTGGTCACGCTATAAATAAAGTTATGCTCAATATGAGAAATAGAGTGAACGGTATTACAACAGTGAGTTCAGCATTGGGTTACCAATCCTATGATGAGGCAGGTGGCATTGGAGAAGGCCTTTGTGATTATTTTAGTTATATGATGAATGGCCGTACTCACTTTGCCGAATGGGCCTTAGGACGATTTCTTAATTTATCACGTCCATTAACAGAGACTGACTCTGTCCATACGGCATCTGTTTCGAAAGAATCCGATTCTCGTCTCAACTACCCTACATTTTTAAATTATGATCCAAATAATTCTGAATTTCCTATTGAAGACGTTCACAATGCAGGCCTTATTGCCTCCCACTTTTTTGTCGCAGTCACTGAAGATATGCAAAGCTACTGCTCTTTTGATCAAAATAAATCGATCAACGCCGTCTTTCATCTGATAGCCGAATCTTTTGCTGAGATGGGAGACCTCACGGCGAAAGGAAATGATAACCATGCCTATTATAGTTATAACCTTGATCCAGACAATGCAGCTCTGTGGTTATCCACAGCAAACCCCGTGAACTACCGACGGTTTGCTCAAACATTTTCAAAGTATTTTTTGAGAACTTATGGATCGAATTCGCTCAATTTGTGCAACGGAAGTTTCTATCCGCAAGATCGTCTTGAAGCGTTGCTCGATAGTTATGGATTACTACTCTTTAAAACCTATAATGAAAATGGCAACTCAGAGAATTTTGGCCATGCCGGGACAAACAGAAGCGTGACTTCTACCAATCGAATTAAAACGGTTTTCACAACTAAAGACCAAATCAGTATTGACCCTACTTCGGGGGCTTCGACCGCCTTTATTTTTGATAAACCAGCAGACATCCAGGCGGCGGTTCAATCCCTTCAACAAGAAGGCAAAATTGGAACGATTTCCTCTTTAATTCCGGGAGACTTTTCTTACAACAATAGTAATGGTCAAATCTCACCTGGGGAAGTTGTAGGGGTCACGCTTAACCTCTATAACAAATCAAATACGACAATTGCAGGAGTACAGCTTCTGGCCAATGATTGGGACCACGCTAAAAGTGGAGCTCCTTGTAATAATCTCGGTGATAATTGGCCACTCAATTCAGAAGGTGCTGCTGACATTTCAGGAGAAACGGGAACAAATGCTGGCGAGTGCTCGTATATTACTCGTTCAAATGGTGGAGAACCAGAGGAAACTCTTCAACCGGTTTGCTTCGTAGAAGTTCAAGAATCTTCTGCAACGAAATGGGTTAACCAAGAAACATTAAGACAAAATATCGCTTTACCAAAAAACAAATGTCTTTCAGGTTCAGCAGTTAAAACAAGTGACTGCTTTATTAGAGCAATTAGTGGTGCCGATACTTCTCATTATTCAGTGATTGACCCTAAAACAACTTGGGCGAAATCAGTTGCAGGTGAAAACGGTAGCCCAAGCTTTAGTTTAGGTAACGTTTTATTCTTTGAAGTCAGTCCTTGGACACCGCCCGGTACAACTTTTCATTGCCGTATCAGAGCGCGATTTAGCAATTGCGAAGATTGTTGGCATGATAGCAATAGCGGAAATGACGATTTTCTCGACTACCAATTTTCAGGTGGAGAACCTTACAAAATTATACCTTTTGAATTTACGGTGATCGATTAATGAAAAGATGGATTCCATTCACTCTCGTTCTCATAACTGCAGCCAGTTTGTTTTTTTACTATCTTGGCCAGAAAAAAAGTTCAGAGGAAAAAATTGTTGTTATCGAAAAGGGACAAGAAGGACTATTTGAACATCCCATGACCCCCACAGAAGAAAGTATCCATCAAAAACTTCACCCTAAACAGGCCAAAAAAGAGGAACCAACACGACAACCCTCTTCGCTTCAGATTCATCCCCAATTTGCAGATCGCCAAGTCATTGGAGATCACCCAGATTTGATGGAGAGAGCTCCCATTAATCAATACAATAGAGAATGGAAAGAGAAACTAGGTCATGATCTTTTGCGCTTTCAGCCCCAAGGAACAAAACTCATTATTGAAAATGAACTCTCACTTGTCCAAGTCAGAAAAGAACATACCAGACTAGTAGAACAAGTGGTTGTTAGCTACATTAATCTTGATGGAAGACATTCAAGCTATCGTGCTTTTGTCGATTCTGAAACTGCTGAAATTGTGCAAACTTGGGATAAGACTATTTTCGAAGACTACAAGGCCAAGCCTTTAACGCTTACGCCATCGGGTAATCTGTAGATCAAAGTTCAAAGAGAATAAACTCAGCATTCTCAGTTGAGGTCATCTCAAGGTTCTCACCAACTTCAAGTCCTAGCCCATCGCTTTTTGAAAGAGTAAAACTTGTATTCTGAACTTGTCCTTTGACCATTTGAATATAACGTGGACGCTCATTGGACCACTTCAGAGTTTCGCCTTTCGGGAGGACGATACGAAACATATTGACCCCATTATTAAGATCAAAAGGCGCACCCTCGCCTGTTAGCTGAGTCTCAGATCTGGTCGTACCATCATAAGGCAGATTGATTTGCTTATAGCTAGGAGCTAATCCCATTTGACCGGGCATGATCCAAATTTGAAAGAGGTGGACAGGTTCTTTTTGCACGTTCATTTCGCTATGGCGAATCCCCGTCCCCGCGCGCATATGCTGAAGATCGCCCTTGCGTAATTTATAAGAATTACCTAATGAATCTTTATGTTCCAGCTCACCATCAATAATATAGGTCACGATTTCCATATCGCGATGAGGATGTGTACCAAAGCCCGTTTCCCCTTGGACAATATCTTCGTTGATCACGCGCAATTTATGAAAATGCATATGCTCGGGATCGTGATAATCGGCAAATGAAAAGCTATGCCAGCTTTTGAGCCAGCCGTGATCATAATGCCCACGCTCACCTGCACGTCTTAAATACATCCTAAAATCCTTTGTATTGCTCTAAACATTCTGGATTGGCCACGGCCTCAATATTGGTCAAAGCGCGACCATTGATTAATCTATTTACCGCTAACTCCATTTTCTTACCAGAGCGAGTATAAGGGATATCAGATACGGCCTTGACAACTTTAGGGACATGGCGAGGAGTGGTATTAGCACGAATCTGCTTTTTGATTTGAGCGATTCTCTCCTCTGATAATTCTTCATTTTCGCGAAGTTTAACAAAAAGCCAAACGTCCACATCTCCTTCCACTTCTTTGCCGACACACAAGGAATCCGCAACAAAAGCGAGCTGTTCAGTTTGACGATAAATCTCTGCTGTTCCAATGCGAACGCCACCAGGATTTAAAGTCGCATCGCTGCGACCAAAGACGATAACACTGCCCCGTTCTGTGATTTGAACAAAGTCACCATGATGCCAAACACCTTTAAAATGATTAAAGTAAGCTTCGCGAATTTTAGATTGTTCTGGATCGTTGAGAAAAGAAACAGGACGAGAGGGAAAGCTTTTGCGACAGACCAGTTCCCCTTCTTTATTGAACAAGGGTTTTCCTTGATCGTCAAAGGCCGCAACATCCATCCCTAATCCTAAGCACTGTATCTCGCCTCTTGAGACGTCTAACGTAGGATTCCCCAGCATAAAGCAGCCAATAATATCGGTGCCGCCAGAAATACTTGAAAGACACAAATCTTTCTTAATTTTGGAATAAACAAAGTCAAATTGTTCCGGCAATAAAGGCGATCCCGTAGAGAGCATGGTTTGAAGCGAAGTGAGTTCACTATCATTTCTCCAACCCGAGTCTTCCAACGCTTTTAAAAACTTTGGGGAAGTTCCAAAAATATGGATTTTTTCGCGATCAATAATCTTAAAAAATTCAGAGGGAGAAGGATACCCAGGAGAGCCTTCATAAAGGACGACGCGAGAGCCGAAATACAACGAACTCACCAGCCAATTCCACATCATCCAACCACAAGTGGTGAAATAGAAGATCGATTTTTCTTGAGTGAGATCAGTGTGAAGCCCCAACTCTTTTATGTGTTGGAGAAGAGTGCCGCCTTGAGAATGAACGATGCACTTAGGTTTTCCTGTAGTGCCAGAAGAATACATAATATAAAGTGGATCAGAAAAAGAGTGGCGCACATAATGAATAGGATGCGCTTCAGAGGCCAAGAAATCGTTCCACCAAACAGCTTTTTTAAGGCCAGAGAGATCTCCGCCTTTCCCTAAGAAATCGACGACCACGATTTTCTCTAAACAAGGAAGTCGCTTTTCAATTTCTTGCAATCTTGAAGTTAAATCAAAATATTTCCCGCCATATTCATAACCAATACAAGTCACCAAAACTTTCGGCTGGCTTTGAGAAAAGCGATCGAGCACGCCTTCAACCCCAAAATCGGCCGAAGTCGAAGTAAAAATTCCGCCCATCGATGAAGTGGCCAGCATCGCCATCACGGTTTCGGGAATATGAGGCATATAAGCTGCGAGCACCTCGCTTGGTTGTAAAATTTCTCGCAGCGAATGAGAAAAACGCCCTACCACTTCACGAAGAGCAGCATAAGAGATCACTCTGCGCTTGCCCGATTCCAACACTGAAACCAACGCTTCATCTTCGGCACGAGCATGTTCGAGCAGATTTTCAGCAAAATTTAAGCGAACATTGGGAAACCAACCGTAGCTATCAAAACCTTGATCGGTGCAAGCAGGAATCAACTCACCTTCGTAAACAATGCCATAATAGGAAAAAAGCGAAGACCAAAAATCGTCATTGTGCTCAACACTCCAACCATGAAATTCAGAATAGGAATTCCATTTTTTTTTGAATTTCTTCTCCATTTGTGAGCGGTAGCGAAACATTTCAGTCTCTTTAATTTGCTCATCACTTGGATGCCAAAGAATTTCAGGCACGTCGCTCTCCTTCTCTACATCACTTTATCTAAATTTTCTTGACTCATCTTTTGCACTTTATCGTGGAGAGATCCCCCATGAGAGTCCATGGTCACGACAACCGGAAAATCCACCACGCTCAATTCCCAAATGGCCTCAGGCGAACCCAATTCTTGCAAATAAACATTATCCACTGAAACAATTTTTTCAGCGAGCACTTGGGCCGCTCCACCTACGGCATGGAGATAAACACAACCATACTCTCGGCAAGCATCGAGGGTTTTCTTGCCCATTCCGCCTTTGCCAATCACTCCTACAATTCCGTGATCGCGAATCACTTCCCATTGATAGGGTTCTTCGCGAATAGAAGTGGTAGGGCCAGCAGCACGCACTTCATACTTGCCGCTTTTTTTATCTTGAACCACAACTGGGCCACAATGATAAATGATTTGATTCTTAAGATTGACTGGCGAAGGATTTCCTTCGTGCAAGTACTTGTGAACAGCATCGCGTCCAGTGAAAAGCTTACCAGTGATCAATACCATGTCCCCGACTTTGAGTTCGCGAACGGCTTCTTGGCTAAAAGGATAATTTAATTTTTTCATAGAGAGTCCTTCATTTAAAATTTAGTATAACCACTTACCGATGGAGAGATCGCCCTTAAGCGTAATTCCCAAACGACGGTAGGCCCAACACATATAAGAAACCGACACAAAGAAAGAAGCAGGAAGTCTGTTTAAGACTCCAATCTTGCATCCCAGTAATGTCGTCTTGCCACCAAAGCCCATAGGTCCAATGCCCAAAGTATTAGCAGTTGTGACTATTTCCTTTTCAAGATCGGCGAGCTCTTTAATTGAGTTAGTATCGTCGAGACGACGCAAGAGTTGTTCTTTTGAATGAACGTAACCAGCACCGCGATCTCCACCGATACAAACACCGAGAACACCAGGTCCACAGCCTTTGCCTTGAGCTTTTTGAATAGCATCGAGAATCACTTTGCGAGCACCGGCCAAATCGCGACCAGCGCCAAGCTCATTGTAAGGAAGAGCGTATTGAGCGCCGACGTTTTCACATCCGCCACCCTTTAACATCAAACGGATTTCCACCGTTGATTTAGCATGCTGATGAAAATGGATATCGGGATGTCCCGGGCCCACGTTCATCCCGACGTTCTGCCCAGTCAATGAATCAACTGAGTTTTGACGGAGGTAACCCACTTCAGTCGCTTTGCGAACCGCCTTGTGACAAATTTTTGTAAAAGCGATTTGATCAAAGTTGCGCGGACACTCGACAAAAAACAAAATGGTTCCCGTGTCCTGACAAATCGGCTGGCTCTTCTTTTTCGCCAGTTCTATATTGGCCTGGATAATATTCATGGCATATTCGGCGGTGGTATTTTTTTCTTCGCGCGCGAGCGCTTCTAAAATAACTTTTTGAACATCATCAGGGATTTCCGCACTGGTTTTGCGAATCAGCTCCACCAAAGAATTCATGAGGGCTTGTTCAGGATTGCTTTTTTTAGCGGCCGTTTTCTTCTTCGCCACAACCTTCTTTTTTGGTGCAACACTCTTTTTAACCGCAACCTTCTTTTTAGGTGCGGCCTTCTTTTTCTTGGCCATAAAACCTCCCTCTAGGAATCTAAATTTGAATTGCAGTTATTATGGGCCTAACAACGTAAAGTTTGAAGAAAAAGCTTAAATTGCGCACGGCAAACTTGGCTTTAATCATGAGCTCTGTCACCATTAATCCAATGAAAACGAAACTCATTCAAAAACCTTGGTTTTGGGGCATTGCATTTGTCTTACCTCTCTGGTTGTTTATTTCCTTTCACAACGATTTGTTTGGGCATTGGCACAAGTTTTGGCCAGTATCCTTAACCATGTTTTTTGGTGCTTTTATGGCCGGTGCCACCTCTGAAGGCGGCGGCGCTTTTGCTTTTCCCGTCTTCACTCTCATTCTCAAAATTTCACCCTATGTTGCACGGGATTTTTCTTGGATGATTCAATCAGTAGGTATGACCTGCGCTTCTCTCGTTCTCGTCATGAGGAAGCATCCCCTTTTTAAAGCCGGTCTCTTCTCCCCTCTGATCGGAAGTTTTATCAGCACCAGCTTCGGTTATTTTTTAGCAAATCAATTTACACCACCGACGATTAAAATCTTTTTTGTCAGTCTGTGGCTGGCCTTTCTCTTTGCTTATATTTTGATCTTAAAAAAACCCCAAACCAACTCCACTCATCAAGACCTCGCCCTCATCCAGTGGCCACTCATTCTGACCGGACTGGTAGGTGGAATTTTCTCCGGCCTTGTCGGTTCAGGTCTCGATCTTTTCACTTTCTCAGTCTTAGTTTTGTATTATAAGCGCGACATCAAAGAGGCCACCGCCACCAGTGTGATCTTAATGGCCCTCAATTCATTAATGTCGATTACTGGTTTATGGCTCTTCAAAGGCTTCTCAACACAATCTCTTTGGATGTGGTGGGCCGCCATCCCTGTGGTCGCTTTTATGGCCCCCTTCGGAGCGTGGTTTGTGGAAAAAGGACAGCCCAGATGGGTTTTTGCACTGTTAGCGATGTCAATCATTGTTCAGTTTTTTGCTGCCTTTATTTTACTCAAACTCAATTCAATACATTATCTTATGTCCGCATGCGTTATCGCTATTTCTTTTAGTTTTTTTATCGCTCTTTCCAGACGTAAAAGTTAATCTTTCCCCCTATGATCAGTTTGGCCGGACTTAACCCAGAACAGAGAGAAGCAGCTGCAATTCTCGAAGGACCTCTTTTGCTTTTGGCAGGAGCTGGCTCTGGTAAAACGCGCACAATCACCTATCGAATCGCCCACATGATTGCCAATTGCAAGATCTCTCCTAAAGATATTTTAGGCGTGAGTTTCACCAATAAAGCGGCCGGCGAAATGAAAGAGCGAGTCGGGGCCCTTCTCGGAAAGCACAAAACAAAGGGCATTACCCTTTGCACCTTCCACTCACTCGGTTTGCGCATCTTAAAAGAACAAATTAAAAAATTAGGCTATAACGAAAAATTTTCGATTTACGATTCCTCCGACCAGATCGCCATCGTGCGCGAAGCGCTCAAGCATTACAGTGCTGATAAAAAGAAGTACGACAACAAAGTCATCCTCTCAAAAATCGGTTGGCTGAAAAATAACGGCATTCGCGAAGACGAGTACGGAGCCACTCCTTACTTCGATCCTGAAAACGATTACGATATCGCCACCGAATACGTCTATCGCTACTATCAAGAAAAATTGCGCTTCTATAGTGCCATCGACTTCGACGACATTCTCTTTTTGTGCGTTCGCCTCTTCAAAGAGTATCCCGAGGTCGCGCTCGAATATTCAAAAAAATATAAATACATCATGATCGATGAGTATCAAGACACCAACGGTTTGCAATTTCAAATCGTCATGGCCCTAACCACCACACATAAAAATCTTTGCGTAGTCGGTGACGATGATCAGGCCATCTATTCTTTCAGAGGCGCAGATATTCGCAATATCCTCTCCTTTGAAAAGCATTTTCCTGGAGCCAAGATTATCAAGCTCGAGCAAAATTACCGCTCCACTAAACCGATTTTGAGTCTGGCAAACGCCGTCATTGATCAAAATAAAAATCGCCACGATAAAAAAATGTGGGGGGCCAAAGAGTCTACCGACAAGCCCCTTCTCTGGGCCATGGCCGATGCCGATCACGAGGCACAAGTCATCGTCGAAGACATCGTTCAACACCAAGGCAAGGGCGGATTTCTAGGAGAAGTCGCTGTCCTCTATCGCAGCAATACTCAAACCCAAGCCATCGAAGATGAATTGCGAATCTCGCAAGTCCCCTACCAAATCATCGGTGGCCAAAAGTTTTACGAGAAAAAAGAAGTCAAAGACCTCATTGCTTACATGTCGACCATTCTCAATCCCAAAGATCAAGTGGCGATTCGGCGAATCCTTAACATCCCTCATCGTGGCATCGGCATGGCGACGCTGGAAAAATATATTGCGCTCTCGGAAGAACGCCAAATTTCCCTCTTCGATGCCATGGAACTGGAACCTGGAATTGATCCCAGACGTGAAACCTCAATCCGCGAATTCACCAATCTGATTAAAAAATTTCAATACGAGTTTGGTCTGCATCCGCTCCCGCAAGTGATCATGAAACTCATTGAAGATATCAATTATCTGCAATTCATTGAAAAAGAATACGATAACCCGAAACAAGTCGAACGCCGAAAAACCGACGTGATGAAATTCGTCGAATCGGCCGATCGCTTTACCCGTATTCACAAAAACATGGCGAACCTTCGCCACTTCGTGGAAAAACTCCTCTTGCAAGACGCTCAAGATCGCAAAGACGGCGACGATGATGGCGACGACGACGTCAAAACCAATCAAGTCACCATGATGACTCTCCACGGATCAAAAGGCCTCGAGTACGATCGCGTCTACTTCGTCGGCGTGGAAGAAGAAATTCTGCCTCACAAACGAACCATCAGCGAAGGCCAAGACGTGGATGAAGAGCGACGCCTCTGTTACGTCGGTATCACTCGTGCCCGCGAAAAACTGATCATGACTTTCTGTAAAGAACGCGAACTCTATGGCAAAAAAGTTCCGCGATTCCGCTCTCGTTTTATCAACGATCACGAAGAACTCTTCACCCAACAAGACCGCACCATGTTTGGCCACATGACTGAGGATGAGGCGACTGAATACAAATCGAATTTCTTTTCTGATTTACTCTCGAGACTTGAATAAAAAGTAAAAAGTATCGCGCACTTATTTGCTTATTTGCATTGAATAATATGACTCATTACGTAGAGGTCTCTTGTGAATTTTAAGAAAAAACATATAATTTTTTTAATACCAATCTCTCTTTTTTTAGGAAGCTATTTTATTTATCAAAAAGTTGTTGAGAATAATTATATTGAAGACAATGTAGATTATTCTGATGGCATTTATTCGAGCGGCCCACTTAGTAGAGTTAGCGAAGCAAATGCATTTGTAGATAACAAGTTTGCCTTTATTGATCATATTTCTACTTGCAAGCAGTTTCCTGAAAAAATTTCAGACATGTATGACCCTGAAAAAGTTAATTCAGAAGTAAAATCGTGCAAAGCTCTAAATGTTAAACCTGCGTTTAGAAGTGAAGACCCGAGTAAACACAGACCTGTTTGGATCGACCCATGGGGACGCCCTTATCAAATCCGCTACGATCGAGAGAGACGAAAACTTCAAGTCCGTTCTCAAGGTCGTTATCTTTGGACTGAATCAGATGACATTGTAGGAGAAACGAACATGGCTATCCCTGTCGACATGGCAGATGCCGAAAGAGCTAAATGCGACTCTCTCCCCAAAGACGACATGAGCTGTATATTCAACCGCGGATGGCATTAATAGAATATGAGTAATTGCGTGACTTATCGAGTTCGAAACCAAGCGCCTTTATTGTATATGCTTTTAACCATAGCATTGATTGCAATATTGTATTTCTATATCGCTGATCGCAATGTCGCCACAATTGCTCAGGACTCTTCGACTAGAGGAATAACGCTGTTATTAAATATTTTCTTATATTCTTGTTTTACTTATTTTTTTACATTAATAGTCTTTTTCCATTTTAAGGCTAAAAAATCTTCTGGTACACAAATTGTCATTTCAAAATTAGATATCACATTACCAAATGCAGACTCACTTTTTTTCCCATGGCAAAAGAGTGAATACGACTTAAAATATTCCGATATTAAAGCAGTCGTTAATAGTGACTTAAAATTATACGGAACAATTATTAGAAGGATAACTATACAAACTATGAATGGTAAGTCTTTACACATTACGGAGAAAATGTTCAAAGATAATCAGTTTGATGATTTCATAACTGTGCTGAGCAAAAAGTTACAATCATAAATAAAAACATCTCTCCTGGATCAAATCGTTTAAACATCGCTTAAATCAATTCACCCAGGAGACTTATTTAGCCAACTTTCTCTAATTCTTTTTCAGCAATCCAAAGGTCTAGTGAGGCCTGAAGTGACATCCACATTTTAGGATTTGTGCCTAAAAGCTTTGAAATCAGAATTGCAAACTCTGCACTTATGGCACGTTTGTCATTAAGAACTTCGCTTAGCTTTGTTTTCATCGTTGAAGTTTTAATTCTGCCACTTGTTAGATCAGAAAGGTCTTGTGCGAATTGGGCCTGAGTAATATTGTTACCCTCAAGAAAGATGCCACCCAAAACTTCTCCGGGTGAAGATGGCCTTCTATTCATTTTCTCTCTCTTAAGTGTCTTCATATAGCTCCTAGTGATAATCTTCGACAGCAACTCTCATGAAACTACCTTCGCTAAATTCAAAGGTGATTCTCCATCCTGAAATTTTGTTAATATCAATAGCAAATCGCCCTAAATGCTCACCTTTCAGTTTATGGAGTCTTAAATCAGGAGGAAATCCCTTTGCCTGCAAATCCTCAAGATTATCGACATTATCCATGATGTCCAAAAGCAAAATGGCCCTCTTTAACAATACCTTTGGAAGTTTTTTGCAAGTTCCATCTTCAAATATTTTCTTAGCTTCAGAGTTTCCAAAGGACTCAATCATTCTTAAATGATACTACATTACCGTATCTCAGTCAATTTTAACAAGTAAGTGGTTGAAATGAAGAACAAAAAGACAAGTGTGATTAAACTTTAATAATTCATATAAAGTTCAGCGCGGGCCCATGGAAGAGCTGAATGCGTAACTTCGACTTCACAACCAGAGAGATCAGCGCCGGGAGACCAGTTCACGCGAACTTCCCATTGCTGATTGAACAGTTTGGTTTGAGAGTTGTAGCCTGAGAATAAAAGAATCATGCGATCGATCTCGCATTCAAAACCATTTTTTTGATTAATAACTTTCGCCACTGGTTTTTCAAATCCGTCCTGGCCTTTAACATCAAAGCGAAGAGAAACGTAACCCGGAGTTCCGGCGACATCAAACATCACGCCTTGCTTTGGCATCAAATCAACGTACTGAGTGTTGTACGCAAATGTTGCTGAACAAAGACAGGCCCATAGGACTTGAAGTATACGCATTGTTATTCCCACTGAAAATTTTTGTGGGCATGATTTAGCGCATTCAACGCACTGTTTCAAGATTACTTTTGCTATTTTTTAAAACTGGGACACTATAATGGTGTTGTTAATACTTTAAGATGTGAAACTTTATAACAACATGAAGCCATTTATAGCGCTGCCAATAATATTTATCAAAAAAGAATTCTAACTTTTTCAATTTAGTAATCTTTCATAACTATATGAGATTACTTCACACCATTGTTATAGGCCAGTTTGATATTTTTTAATCAAATCTTCGACTGTTGGAGAGGTGGAGTCTAAGCCCTTGGAACTCAAGAATTCTGGGTTATAGAGCTTAGAAAAGCTGCGTTCTCCGAGATCACAGGCGAAGGTGACGATTCGCTTACCTGCTCCAGCGCGAACCGCAGTTCTCACCGCTCCCGCAACGTTTAAGGCCGAACTCGAACCTAAAACCAGGCCGTCGTTATCGCGGACGTAACGTGAAATGGCGACCACGTCGGAGTCTGGCAGCGTGAAAGCATCATCCACGCGGGCCTGCTTAAAATTCTCTACCAATCTCATGATGCCGATGCCTTCGGTGAGCGAGCTGCCTTGCGATTTAAATTCTCCGTGGTGGAAAAAGTGGCACAGGCCTGAACCTTCTGGGTCGACCAAATGAACTTTAACTCCTGGAACATTTTCTTTCAGATAATTTGAGTTGCCTCCTATGGTTCCACCGGTGCCGGCGACGGAAACAAAAAAATCAACCTTGCCGTTCATCTGTTCGACGATTTCAGGTCCGGTGTGGAGGTAATGGGCGCGCATATTAGAGGTATTTTCAAATTGATTGGCCCACCAATATTGATCGGGATTTTCGTCCGCAATTTTTCGAGCGGTATGATAGAAATGATTTTCATTGGCAAAAGGAACCGGATCAACCAGCACCAGCTTCGCTCCAAACAGTTCAATCATGCGCTCTTTCTCTAGCGTTTGCCCTTTAGGCATTACCGCTACCATATTGAGTCCCAAACTCTTCGCCACTAGCGCCAGACCGATGCCAGTATTACCTGCAGTGCCTTCGACAATCGTCATGCCAGGTTTTAAGCGCTCGTGTTCCATGGCATCCAGAACCATTTGTTTGGCCGCGCGATCTTTGATCGAGCCTCCAGGATTTAAGAATTCGCATTTGACGAAAATGTCACAACCGGTGAGCTTGCTTAAGGATTGAATCTTGAGCAGTGGGGTGTTGCCAATCAAGTCCATTGGCCGTTCAGCGGTTATCAATGCAGATTTCGTTTTCATATGTGGCATCTCCTGAGATAATAAGAACAAGTCTATCATACTCAAAAGGGCGCTTTATGAATACCAGAGAACAATTAATCAAAGACCTGTCTAAGGATGTGGCCAATGATCGGATTCGCTTGCGACCTCAAAATCTTCAAGCGTTATGTGAGCATGTGCTTGGACTGCTCTTCTCTCCTCTGGCTCCAGTTGAAATAACTAATGAGCAGCAAATCACCGAGTATTTAGATCAAAGTTATGCCCTCCTCTCCGATATCTTCTCTCAACTAAACTTGGGCGACTGTCCTTGGTGCGAAGATCAGTTTTCTGAAATCTTAGTAAAACTCAGACCACTATTAAAGAAGGATGCCGAGTTTATTGCCATGGAAGATCCGGCGGCGACAAATTTGTATGAAGTCATTTTGAGTTACCCAGGACTCAAAGCGATCGCGCTTTATCGTTTTGCCCACGAGCTTTATCTCAAAAAAATTCCGCTGCTTCCCAGACTGATTACTGAGTTTGCTCATAATCAAACTGGTATTGATATTCATCCCGGTGCTCAAATAGGCCATCCCTTCTTTATCGATCACGGCACTGGCATTGTGATTGGTGAGACCGCTATTATCGGAAAATTTGTTAAGATTTTTCAAGGCGTGACCATTGGAGCGCTGTCAGTTGCAGCGAAACTTAAGCAAACCAAACGCCATCCGACCATTCAAGATCACGTTGTGATTTATTCTAATGCCTCTATTTTGGGAGGAGAAACAGTGATTGGAGAACATTCAATTGTCGGAGGAAACGTTTGGATTACCGCGAGTGTTCCGTCTCATACGATTGTGACTCATAAAAGTGAAGCGCAATTTCAAGGAGCGCTTAAAGCTGGAAAGACAGAAAACTAAAATGTTTTTGTAAAAAAGCGATGGCCCGTTCCCATCCCCCACTGCATTCAGGTGACAAGGCAAAAGTGATAATCGCCCCTTGCTCTTTTTTCTTTTGAACCCACTTTGAAAACTCGGCCACATATTCTTCTGAGAAGAGATCAAGTTTCGGATCACCGACTGTGAAAAAGAAATCGATATCGATATTGAGAATCCAATTCGAACCATCTGTTTCATGACGATTAATTTCACGAATCAGATCGGAGCTCTCCCACGTTTTAATATATTCTGCGCATCCATTGCGCCCCATATGGTGAGTGCAAAAATAAGCTTTTTCGATCATGTCGCTATAACATTCGAAAAGAATGGGATGGTAATTATCCCAACGAATCAGCGATTGTTTTCCCGCCGATGAAGTCAGCTTCAAATAATGATCGAGGGTAATGTCGGAGAGATGAATTTGGCATTCGCGAAAGTCTTTGACCGCGCCCGCCAGTGCATCGTAATGAGCATCGATATGGAGGTAGTGATATTTCTTGCTTCGATCAAGGGCCTGAAACCAGCACCACATGGCCGCACGATGATTATCCATCACCCACACGCGCTCCTGCTGCCATAGGAGGTTGAGCTGATGGGATTCAGAGGGCCCAAATTGGGTCGGTTTTAAGATAAACATGAGCGGCAGTATAGTGGCTTCCTTAGGCTTTTCCAATGAGCGAATTCCACCGTAACTGATTGAAATTAAATAGTCATTATACCAATATACTAAAATCAGTATAAAGTTGTCATATACCAAAATCAGTATAATTTTGTATTATACTAAAATTAGTATATACTAATTTTATACGAACTTTAGTATGAGGCGAATATGTCCAAAGATATTGTCATAGAGAACATCAACACTCCTACAGCATTTGGAGTCGCCCTAAAAAGGCTTCGCAAAAACTCTGGAGTAAGCCAAGATCAGCTAGCTCATTTATTAAATATGAGACAAGCAACTATAAGCGACATCGAAAACGGTCGTGGAACTTTAGAATCATTGTTTAAAGTTATACAAGCTTTAAAGATAAATCTCGTTCTTTCCAACTCGAGTTTCACTAAAGATAAAGACCATAAATCAAAAGCAAGAAAAATTCTTGATCTCCTAAACGATTAATTAAAGAGAAATCAATGGCGAGAAAAGCAAAATCTAATTCTTTGAATATATTTCTCAATACTGTTTTTGTTGGAAAGCTTAAAAAAGCAACAAGTGGAGAAATTTCATTTCAATACGATGAAGATTGGTTACAAAGTGGGTTTGAGATATCGAGATCTCTTCCCTTACAAGAAGATATTTACAAAGGAGAAATTGTTTCAAGATACTTTGACAATTTACTCCCTGACAATGACCAAATTAAAAAATTAGTGGCCGAAAAATTTGGCGCTGAAAGTACCAGATCATTTGATTTACTTTCCGTGATTGGAAAAGATTGCGTCGGAGCTCTTTCATTTTTGCCAGAAGATTATGAACCTCCAAATGATTTTGAAATGAACTACTCACCAATCAGCGATATTGAAATTGCCAGAAGGTTAAAGTCTCTAGGCAGCACCACCCCCCTTGGAATGGATGATGACGACTTTCGCCTTTCAATAGCAGGGGCACAAGAGAAAACAGCCTTTTTAAATAGAGAGGGAAAATGGCAAGAGCCACATGGCCTTACGCCAACAACACATATCTTTAAAACTTCAATTGGTGCCCTTGGAATAGATATCAACTTCGATGACAGTGTCGATAATGAATGGGCTTCATTATTTATCATGAAAAAGATGGGACTGAATGTATGTAATACCAAGATTGCTCAATTTGGAGATCAAAAAGTGCTTATTGTAGAAAGATTTGATCGTAAATGGAAAAAGTTAAATGAAAATGAAATTCTTTTGCGAATCCCTCAAGAGGATATGTGCCAAGCTCTAGGAACTTCCCCCTATCAAAAATATCAGTCAGAGGGAGGACCAGGAATTATAGACATTTCAAAATTTTTAATGGCATCTAAAAATACAAATGATCGCTTAAACTTCTTCAAAGCCATTATTGTCTTTGATCTCCTTTATGCAACTGATGGGCATGGAAAAAACTTTAGTATTTTTTTAGAAGAAGATGGTTTTAGACTAACCCCTTTTTATGATGTCATGAGCGGCTATTTTTTACACAAAAGAGAAAAGAGACCACTCGAAAAGCTAAAACTAGCTATGAAAGTCGGAAACTCAGGCCACTACGATTTCAAAAGAGTATCTAAAAGACATTATGCTGAAACAGCAAAGAAATGTTCAATTAATGAAGAATTGTTTGAAACCATTATTTCTGAACTTAAACTTCAATATGAAAACTTGAAAATACAAGATGATGAATTAGATCCTCTTCTAAACAGAGAAACATTGAGCATCATTCTTGAAGGAATGGCGAAAAGGGCCAGTCTGATCTTTTCTTAGATTTTTATAGTTCCCTCCTTGATAGTTAAGTATTCATTTTTAAAAGATTTATCTAGAAATGATCAGTCCTTGTAGATTTTTCACAGAGGGCCTCGAAGATTCAATAATTTTGCTAGAATCACCTAAATCGAATCTTGGAGATCCTAATGAAAAAGTCAGCAGCAGCGGCCCTACTCATCCTTTTGTCCCTCAACAGTTGTAAAACTGATCGCGTGATGGACAGTACTTTGAAGATGGGTGAAACCACCAATCAAATGAAAGAAGGGATGGATCAAACCAATATCACCATGAATCAGATGGCGAACAACACTGATAATATGTATCACCAGATTCGCACTAAAGAGGCCCAAGAAACTCGCGATCGCGCTTTCGAAGCTCTCGATAAAGAAACAGTCTTCGAAGATAAATTAACGGAAGCTGCTGCTTACCACCAAGGTTTTGAGTATCAACTTTGGACCAATCATTCGACAGCTCAAGATACAACTGAATTTCGCGAAGATTTGATGGAAACTGCGGTTGATGAGTATTTCCGTGCCCTTCAACGTTTTATGGATGAGGCGAAAGATCCTTCTGATCTCTCACCTACTAATGAAGATAATTATGCTCAAAACTTAATGGTTATGGCCGTTACCATGCATGAAAGTCACCACGCTCAAGACTTAGTGATTAAGAATGATCCAAAGGTTGAAAAAGTGACGATGCTCTCTATGGTGAAAGAGTCACTTCGTTTGCAAAAGAAAATCAATGCAGGAGAGATGAAGCGCTCTGATTTGAAAGCCTACCAAAATGCCTTGCTCTTTTGGCACGATGAAGCGGTTAATATGCTCCGCTACCGTTACAATATTTTGATGACCATGACTTTAGTTAAAGTTTCTGACGTTAAGAAAAAGCCTTCGTTTGGTTTATTTGGTCTTGCTGGACTTTATATTAAGGCCAAAACGGTTTATTTCAATTGGGATTCAAAATATGCAAGCCTAACTGAATCTCGTCAGGCGAAGATTAATGATTTTGTGGATGAAGCCATCAAAACTCGCGACTTCTTAAAAGAAATTGGGGTTGAAGTGAAACTCGATAGCAAAGTTGCTAAGGCCTTAGGCCATATGCAGATGCCAGCTTGTACTGACTGCCGTCGCGGCCAAGCCAATAATCAAGAGCAATTTAAAAAGCTAGTTGAAGAAGTTCTTCATCCTGCAAAATAGGAAGAAGATCAAATATTGTTGATCCCCTGATCATTTTTCACAATTTAAGAGGTCACTCTCTAGAAAAATAAAGTACCTAGTGATCGGGTCATTGCTTTCCTTTTGCTCTCAGGATTTTGATTTTGATCTTGAGCACAGGATAACGATGGAACTCTCAATATCGCCTCTAATAGAAACAATAAAAAGACATCGCCAAATGAAATTGTCTTCACGTGTGCACTTGGAACTGGAGCAAATAGTAAGTTCTGTCCTCAGCACAAATTTAGAGACGATTGATATCTTAAGCCTTCTCATTCAAGTCATTTTGCTTTCCGATGAAACTCCTGCGCACCTCATTGCTGATCTTATGGTTCTACTATCGCAAGATAATATTGAATTTCTTGAAAAAGACACATTATCTCATGCCTCTCTTTTTCTAAAAGACTATCTAAAAAAAGATTATATTAGAGGAAGCTTGAGAAGAAACAGATCGAATTAATAATCACTAAGAGCGAGAGAAATAGCGTTGAGAAGGTTAACTAACCCCTTCTCCACAACCATAGGTGAGCTCTCAATCGGTATTTTTTCTTTTAGAGAATGGGAATCACTCGTATGAAAAATAAAGGGTATAGCAAGACCCATTGTCTTCTTTAAATGATACCAAAATTCGACACCATTCATTTCAGGCATATGGTAATCACTGACAATCAAATCATACGAATTTTGTCTAATAAGCTCTATCGCCAACAATGCCGAGCAACAAAAAGTCACATCATATTCAGAAGAAAAGTGTTGAATCTCTTCAGCGAAACTTGTTCCCAATAAAATGTCATCATCTACCAGTAGAATATTCATGACTTCCCTCAAGATAATTGTTTACGTTCGTAAATTCACGATCGTAAACAACAGTATAGATTAGTATCGTGGAAAATCAAGATGTGTTTTTAAAAATGAGAGAATCTCTCAAGCTCTATATTTCAAAAAATTATTCGTCAACAGAGGAATTTTGTTGGGATAAAGATGTTAATAAAGCAACTGTATCAAATTTCTTGAATGGAAAAAAAGACTTTCAACTCTCAACACTTATCAAAATTGCTCAAGCAATGGAAAAAAACTTAAAAATTGGTCTTGAGTGAAATAAGAGGAGGCCATCCTGGCCTTCGAGCTCATTCTTCTTGAATAAGGTTAACGGGTTTCTCCATCCTTGGAGGGGGACCCATCATCCTTCATGGGCCGTTTTTTTTCTATTTCCAAAACTTCTTTAGCTGATAAATAAGTTCCTTCAATAGTTAGCGTTGAGCGCGAACTAAAAGGAATAAAGCTTAAGAAGACATCACTCCACGTTCGCTCAACTGTCACATTCATGCGTTTGATCTTGGGGCAATCCACATCATTTTCTCGCATGACTTCGGCCAGGCGAATCGGTTCGACTTCTCCATCCATGGATGAATTGCTCCAGACTTTTTGCTGGATATAAAAATCCAAGCGATCTGGCACATCCCAAGTTCCACGCGAGGCTTTGCAGTTTCGTGAATCCAAGCGAAACTTGCCAGCACAACCTGTGATTAAAAGCAGTGATAGCATCACCACTTTAATCAGTGTCTTTTGGTACAACCCCAAACGCACGTATTTTGTACTCCCTAGGAACGTAAATCCCTAATGACAATATTTCTTTAAAGAACGATCCCCAGCTCTGCTCAATTGTGACAGAGACGTTGGCCGCTGATAAAAGTCCAGCTTCATGGAGTTCATCATCAATGTTCACTTCATGAACATCGGGAACCAAGCCCCATAAGAAGAACTGTCGTTTCCCTTCAATCTCAATGTAATGGTTGTGTCCTGGCTTTGGGCCGATCCAGACTGGAATGTGGCCGCGAGAATGGATTCTAAGCTCAGCACAACTGCTGAGCACCAGTGCGGGCCCTAATAGCAATAGACTTCCATATCTCATTGATAATATTATTTTTCCGTGAGCGTCACGAGATGTCAAATTGTGTCATTGAAAATAATTATTTATTTTAGCCGATCAAAATGCTCTTGAGTTCTTTGAGTGATGCCTTGATAGCTTGATAAGAGATCGAGCACTGTTGAAAGTGAATCTTTATAAGAGGCGCGAAGAGCTTTTTTGGTCATCGCTACTGCCGTTGGAGCATTCGCTGCAATCTCCATTGCGACTTTCTCCACCTCATTTTTAAGATCAGTTGCTTCAAAAGTTTTGTGAACAAGTCCCATTTCTAGGGCTTCCTCTGCCGTATAGACTCTACCAGTGAGGGCCATCTCAGTAGCTTTGGCAAAACCTACGGCGCGTATAAGAAAATACACTCCACCATCTCCAGGAACCAATCCGAGCTTCACAAAAGTCTCACCGACTTTGGCCGTGCGAGCACAATAGCGAAGATCGCACATCAGAGAAAAATCCAGTCCCGCACCAATGGCATGGCCATTCATCATGGCAATGACCGGAGTCTGAAGCTGATCCATCATTTTGGGAATTTGCTGAATACCAAATTCGTAACGACGCCGAAGCTCATCGGATTCGCCAGCGAACATTCCCTCTTTATTCTTCATGGCCTTAACATCACCACCAGAACAGAAATGGTGACCAGCTCCCGTGACGACGATGACTTTAACTTTTTCATCGCGATCGAGGCGATGCATTTCACTCACGAGGGTTTCAATCATCGGAATAGTAAAAGCATTGGCCGCTTCTGGGCGATTAAGCGTAACCCAAGCAATAGCATTTTTAACTTCAACTAAAACTTCAGATGACATAGAAACTCCTAAAAAGGACAAGGGGTGGTGTCTTTGCTCGCTAAATAGGCCTTTAAGACCTTTGACTGAGTTTCGCGACCCAATTCTCCCAAAATATATTGCGAGGCTTTTGCCAATAAATCGAGGTCAATGCCGGTTTTGATTCCTAGAGAGTGCATCAAATAAACCAGATCTTCAGTCGCCGCATTTCCGGTAGCGCCTTTAGCATAAGGACAGCCGCCTAGGCCTCCGGCAGAAGAATCAAAACGAGTGATGCCGAGTTCAAGAGAGGTTAAAGTGTTCACCATCGCCATGGAGCGCGTATCGTGAAAATGCATGGCGATTTTTTTAAGCTCCGTCACCGCTTTCAATTCTTTAATAATAGATTTAATTTGGATCGGAGTGGCCACTCCGATGGTATCGCCCACACTGATTTCATCCGCTCCGTGTTTGAGGTAAAACTCCACCACTTCGATTAAACGATCCACAGAAGTTTTGCCTTCATAAGGACAGCCAAAAACTGTTGAGATATATCCTCGAATTTTGAGATTTTCTTTATGGGCGCGATCCATGACTGGCCCAATGCGATCAAAACTCTCTTTCATCGTTACGTTGGTATTTTTTTTGTTAAAAGTATCACTGGTCGCCGTAAAGACTGCGATATGTTTCACACCGGAGCCTAGAGCGTTATCGAGACCCATTTCGTTGGGAACAAGACAAGGAAGATCGACTCCCTTGAGATTTTTAACTAGAGCATAAAGCGAATTGGCATCACCCATTTGTGGGATTTTATCAGCGCGAACAAAACTAGTCGTTTCGATTGTTTTTAAACCAGCCGCGGCCAGCTCTTTGATGAAACGTGCCTTAATTTCCGCCGTTAAAACCTTGGTTTCATTTTGGAGTCCATCACGGGGACCCACTTCAATCAGAGAAACTTCAGCAGGCCTTGATTCAAGCATTGGGAGTCTCCTCAACTTCAGCAAGTGCAACGTCGCCGGGAACTTGATCTCCAGCTTTGAAATTTAATTTTTTGAGTATGCCGTCGGCCGGTGATCGAATAGCATGTTCCATTTTCATGGCCTCCATCACTAAGATCGTTTCACCTTTTTGAACTTGATCACCTTCACTCTTTTCTATTTTAAGAATCTTACCAGGCATAGGAGATTTCAAGCCCCCGCTTTCTTCGTGGGACTTATTTCGCCCCGGTTTAATCACTGAAACTTGGAGTTTTTGTCCGCGATAAAAAATTTCATCACCGTGCTTAAACAACTTGAACTGATGAACTCCATCGGAGAGAACCAGCGAAAACTTATCTTGAAAAACTAATTTAAAAGAATATACAAACTGATTAAACAGAACATCAATACTATGGGACTCCCCATTCTTCGTTTCATATTCAATTGTTTCGCCTGCAATACTAATATTTTTTTTCATTATGAATTCCTAAACCCTTTCAATTGGCCCCAAGCTTCGCTTTCACGAGAAGAACCCTCTGTACTTGGCCCTTTAGTATCATGTCCTTTATGCCAATGAACTTGGGCCATCATCAAGGCCTTCTCGATCGAAGTTAGTTGATGCGGTTTTAATTCTTCTGCATGAGTTTTAACAAAATGAGTATATGTTTCACCCTTTAAAAAGTGATCATTATTGAGAATACGCGCAATGTACTCACCATTTGTTTTGACACCTAAAAAAGGTAAATCCTCGAGGGCAAGAGTTAGCCGATAGGCAGCTTGATCACGAGTTTCTCCCCAAGAAATGACTTTCGCGAGCATGGGATCAAAGTTAAGCAGAACATCATTGCCATTGACCATGCCACACTCAAAACGAGTATAAGAAGTGCTTGGAGTTCCAATAAAATGGAGATGACCAAGAGAGGGCATAAAATTATTATCAGGGTCTTCGGAACAAATACGCGCCTCAATAGCATGACCCTTTTGCTTAATTTGATCTTGCTTAAGAGGGAGCTCTTCACCGCGAGCGACGCGAATTTGCCATTCTACCAGATCAGTTCCTGTCACCATTTCAGTCACAGGGTGCTCGACTTGTAGACGTGTATTCATTTCTAGGAAATAAAAGCTACCATCGCGATCGAGAATAAATTCAACTGTCCCTGCTCCGAGATAATTAATATGACGAGAAAGCTTGACCGCACTTTCACAAATTTGCTTACGAAGAGTTGCTGTTAAGGCCATTGATGGCGATTCTTCAATGATTTTTTGATGGCGTCTTTGAATCGAACATTCTCGTTCAAAGAGATGGACATGATTGCCTTTAGAGTCTGAAAAAACTTGAACTTCAATATGGCGAGGATGCTCAATATATTTTTCAATTAACATGCGATCGTCACCAAAAGAGCTCATGGCCTCACGCTTGGCACTTTCAAGTGCCTCGTTGAAGTCAGCTTCTTTTTCGACAACTCTCATGCCTTTTCCACCGCCGCCGGCAGAGGCTTTGATTAAAATAGGCCATTTCATTTTTTTGGCTTCAGCTAATAAAATTTGAGCCGATTGATCATCGCCGTGATAGCCAGGAATAACGGGGACTCCTACTTTAATTGCAATCTCTTTTGATCCTTTCTTGTCACCCATAGATTCAATGGCACGAGCCGATGGCCCAATAAAAATGAGTTCAGCCGCTTCCACTTTTTTAGCAAAGGTCGCGCGCTCTGAAAGAAATCCATATCCAGGGTGAATGGCCTGGCATTCATGTTCTTTGGCGATCTCAATCAGCTTGTCCATGTTGAGATAGGTTTCGCTGAGTGGGCCACTACCTAAATTCACACTGCGATTGCTCGTGAAGACATGAGGAAAGCGTTGCTCTTCATCGGTATAAACGGTGACCGTTTCAATTTCCATTTCACGGCAAGTGCGCATAATTCGCATAGCGATTTCACCGCGATTGGCGATTAAGATTCGTTTGATACTCTTCATGAACGACTCTCCTCTATCCAACTGGGTTTGCGCTTATCTAATAAGGCCTTCATGCCTTCTTGCGCCTCTGCTCCAATACGAATGCGAGAAATTGTTTTGCAAGTGTACTCTTTAACTGGAGCATAATCAGATTTTTTCCAAAATCCCATGAGCCCCTTTATTAATTGCTTGGCCTCACGGGCAGCTTCTGGAGCTGACTCCAAAATCTTTTGGACTTGCTCAGAGACTTTTTGATCGAGTTCTTCCGGCTCACACACGATATGCACGAGTCCCATATCCACCGCGCGATCACTGCTAAACATTTCTCCAGTAAGGAAAGTCGCACGTGCGTGACTCTCGCCTATTTTCGCTACCACAAAAGGAGAGATCACGGCCGGTAACAAGCCAAGTTTGGCTTCGGTAAAACCCAGCTTTGCCTTTTTAACCGCAATCACGATATCGCAAACAGCAATCAATCCAGCACCACCACCTAAGGCAGCACCATTGACTCGAGCGATAACCGGAACCGGACAATTATTAATGGTTTCAAAAAGTCCCGCGAGGGCCTGAGAATCTTTAAAATTTTCTTCAGCAGTGTAATCCTTCATGGCCTTCATCCAATTGAGATCGGCGCCAGCACAAAAAGATTTTCCCTCGCCTGTGAGAACCACTGCTCTTAATTTTTTGTCTTGGTTTAAACTTTCAAATTTTTGGGTAAGCTGAACAATCAACTCATCGTTAAAAGCGTTATGCAATTCGGGACGATTTAAAGTAATCGTCTCGATATTTTGCTGGTCGCGTTTGGCTAAAAAAAGATCCATGACAATTATTCCTTATTACATTCTAAAAACACCAAACTTGGTGTCTTCAATGGGAGCGTTCATTGAGGCCGAAATCGCCAAACCTAAAACGTCGCGAGTATGGGCAGGATCAATAATTCCATCATCCCAAATTCTTGCGGTTGAATAGTAAGCTGAGCCTTCAGTTTCGTATTTATCGAGAATCGGTTGTTGAAATTCTTTTACCTCAGCTTCCGTCATCAGTTTCTTACCCGTCGCCTTGAGACCATCTTGCTTCACAGTCGAGAGAACTCCGGCAGCTTGCTCACCGCCCATCACAGAGATACGAGCATTCGGCCACATCCACATAAAACGGGGTTGATAAGCGCGACCACACATACCGTAATTGCCAGCACCGAAAGAACCACCAATCACGACAGTAAACTTAGGAACATTAACGGTAGAGACTGCTGTCACCATCTTAGCGCCGTGCTTGGCTATTCCTTCTGACTCGTATTTTTGTCCCACCATAAAGCCGGTGATATTTTGCAAAAAGATCAGAGGGATTTTTCTTTGTCCGCAAAGCTCAATAAAGTGAGCGCCCTTTTGAGCAGACTCCGAAAAGAGAATCCCATTATTAGCGACGATCCCGACAGGATGCCCCCAAAGATGGGCAAAGCCGCACACGAGAGTTGCTCCATACTTTTCTTTAAATTCATGGAACTCAGATCCATCTACAATGCGCAAAATAATTTCGCGAATATCAAAAGGAGTTTTAGTATCCCTTGGAAGAACACCATAAATTTCTTCCGGAGAATGAAGTGGCTCTAGAACTGGTTTCATCGCCATGGTTTCTTCAACTCTTGAATGAGGACGATGATTGAGGTTTTCAATAATATTGCGTGCAATATGAAGTGCTTCTTCTTCTGTTTCTGCAAAATGATCAGTGACTCCAGACTCATAAGAGTGAACGCGTGCCCCGCCTAAATCTTCAGCTGTCACCTCTTCTCCAGTGGCCGCTTTAACTAGTGGAGGGCCACCTAAAAAGATGGTTCCATTGCCCTTAACAATAACTGATTCATCACTCATGGCAGGAACATAAGCTCCACCAGCAGTACAAGAACCACAGACGATGGCAATTTGCGGAATGCCTTTAGCACTCATTTGCGCTTGATTATAAAAAATGCGACCGAAGTGATCGCGATCGGGAAAGACTTCATCTTGCATCGGGAGAAAAGCCCCCCCTGAGTCGACGAGATAAATACAGGGCAGACGATTCTCCATTGCGATTTCTTGCGCGCGAAGATGCTTCTTTACGGTCATGGGAAAATAGGTTCCGCCTTTTACCGTAGCATCGTTCGCCACAAACATACATTCAATGCCATGGACGCGCCCAATTCCAGTAATAATTCCGGCCGAAGGAACTTCACCTTCGTCTTGATACATGCCATAGGCTGCGAGTGTAGATAACTCTAAAAAAGGTGAACCTTCGTCTAAAATGCGCTCAATTCTTTCGCGGGCCAAAAACTTATTGCGCGAACGATGACGATCGACATTCTTTTCACCACCGGCCTTTTTAACATGGGCCAATTTGGTCAACATTTCATTGCGTAAATTAAAGTGAAATTCGCGATTGAGTTTATAGTCTTGTGAATTGCGATCAATTCGGGTGCTGAGCACATCCATGCTTATTCTCCACTATCAAATTTGAGTCACCTTATTATGCCCTTTGATAGAAGAAATCGTCCACTTTTTGAAGGCTTAGCGTACGGCGTTGAAAAAAGAAGACATGGCCATCAATTGGTCGCAACTTTTGACAGCACGAGGGATCCATTGACCGGTAAAAAGATTTCGGCGCTCTTTAATATCGAGCATTAATGCTGGAAGTAGCATTTGAGAATAGACTTCAATCCACGGAGAGATGGTGTGGACCGGTGAAACAGGCACTATTTTGGCCTTTGGGTCAATTTGCGAGAGTGCCCAGGCCAGTGGCCGAGTCAACATATCGTGTCGATCAATTCCCTCAGGAAACGGGCAATGATCCTTGAAAGCCTGAAGGATTAATTGCTGCGCTGATTCGGTTAAATAGGCCGGATATTTTTGGAAGACTTGATAAAGAACTTCATCAAAATCTTTCAGCTCTTTCAGTTTTGAGGGATGCAAGCTAAGTACGATCACAGGGCCTAAAGTTTTAAGCGCCATTTCTTCTTCCGCTTTATTCCAAGTCAGATAAAGCATAATTTTTTGTTTTTTGCTTCCTTGGAGGGCCAGCAATTTAATTGCTTGATCCACTTTTTTAAAGAAGCCAGATTTCTTGAGATCACGTCGTAAATCCTTCGCCATTTTCTGGTGAGCTGCCCCTTGGGCAATAAAAGTAGTGATCAGAGGTTTAATTTTAATCAGTAATTGTTCGAACTGTTTTTTTTCATCTTTCTTATAAAGGGCCACCGTTCGTTTGAGCGCATCATCAACACTTTTGGCCTCAGCAAATAAAGGAATCAGCAGGTCTTTTTCGACAACCACTTCGCCCCATATTTTGGAATCAAGAACTTGCTTGCGTTGTAAACGAACACGCATTTCTTTATAGGCACTCAGATCACTGGCCAAATTAGCTAACGTCGCTTTTTGTTCTTCACTAAGAACACTGATATACGACTCTGAGTTTTGAACTCCAGCAAGCCCATCAACAAACAACAGCACATCAAGGGCTTCGCTGTATTTGACGTCGTCTGCAAAGGAGAGAGTACTAAAGAAAAATACTGTGATAAAAAAAATGGCCTTCATATTTCTATGATAGGCCATTTTGCTGGGACTTAATAGATAAAATTATTGAGGTTGTACCGTATCTTTAATAACACTTTCAACCTCGCTCCACTTTTTAGTGAACTTGCGCTCTTTGATGACCACAGGCTTTGTAACGGCAGCAGGTTTGCGATCAGTCACCTTTTTGTTATCAAACTCAGGATCTTGAAATTTATAGCTCGTAAGGATTGGCTTACCGTCTTTATCTAACACTGGATTTCCATCCTCATCTAATTGGGCCACATACTTCACAATGATTCCGTCTTCTCTTACAAAAACCGGCTCCTTTGGAGCAGAGAGGATAGCACTAAAGATATCTTGATTTGAATTGGCCTTGACAAATCTTGCTGAAGCAAGTTCTCCCATTGTTAAGCGCAAAGTCGGTCCTTGATTAAAACTACCTTTGCCAGAAATTCCATAATCATCGACCTTAGGACTACTAACTGAGCCTCCTCCTGCTCCCAATGAAGATGAGTTGGTAGGCAGGAACGAGCCACTTCCCCCACTACTTGGAGTGGCGACAGGTGAGCTTGATTTTTGCCCCGTTGAAGCAGATGGAGTTGGAGCAAAAGATGGACCTGAAGCAATCGAGCGCGCTGGTTTCGCTGCTTCCGCCTTACGACTATTTTCTTTTGCGGCCATCATTTCTAACATATCTTTACGTAGCTTTTCATTTTCATTTTTCATCTGCTCTCTTTGTTGGCGCATTTGAGAAATCAAGTCAGACAATTGAGCGGCTCCAGCTTGATCGCCAGCCTGTTGTTTCTTTTTCAATTGTCTTTCAGATTCATCAAGTCTTCTCTGCAAATCTTTTATCGCTTGATCACTGGCCGAGATTTGATTTGCCTTAACCGGATCGACTTCTTTCATTTTTTCAGGAGTAAGCTTTTTTTCCTGGGTAATAGTAGGCGAAAGCGTAGATCCTGAATCAAAAGTTGTTGGAAATGTAGGTTTGATTTCACTTGAACGCTCGGTTTCTTTAGTACCTGGTAAAGTGTTAGACTCGATTGGAACTCCTGAAATTCTAGCTTTATTAGCACTTCCAAATTCTTCACCAGAAGAAGATGATGAAATGCCTCGAGAACCTTTTGATTCTCTTCTTGAAATAGCTGTTTGGCTACTTCCCGTTGAAGCAGCGACGACTGCAGCATCAATTTTTCCAGGATTTGAAGTGATCGTTGCAGCCCATCCTTGTGTTCCAACCGCTCCCTGAGCAATACTTGGAGTACCAGATCCTTTACAGCCCTCACCTAATATTTTATTACTCGAGATGGCCTTTTTCGCTGTTTCATCTTTCAAAAATTTATTTTCAACTTCATTACAACGAAAGTTTTCTTCTTCGTTTTGGTCAGCTTTAGCGATGGCCCTATCTCTCATTGTGAAATAACAACTCAATTGAGCAACTTTCATTTTGTGCTCATTTGCATTAGCAGCTGTAATATTAGCATCAGGATACTTCAAATATTTGTCATAGAGGAAGCTTCTGGCATCAGTACTTGAAAGCGGTGGTTTTACATTTGAAAACGCGCGACAAGTATTGAGAAGTTTATCTTTGACTTTCTTGCATCTCAGATTCAAATTCACACTGGCCTTAATATTGGCAAGTTCAGAAAACTTATCCATTTCCGTTTTCATATCGACGTTATCAAACTTTCCCGTACAGATTGCTAAATTGGAATTAGTTTCGCCACTACAAACTGAAGAAATAAAAGCGGTCATTCGTCCAGGAGAACTCTCTTTATCTGATCCAAAGTGCAACATTCTTCGCGCCATATGTGAGTTTTGCCCTAAATCATCAAAAATGAAATTTGATTTAAGTGCTCCTCTGATACTTGGAGAACTACTTATAAACAAATTGAAATTATCGACAAGTTTTTTCTCTTCAGCGGAGAGATTCGAGTAATGAGAATTGCTCGAATGATTGCCTCTTCCCCCAACTGCTGCTGGAGATCTATTCTTATCTAATGGACTTTCACTTGAAAGATTAATAGGTAAAGAAGGAATAAGATTATTTAAAACACTACTACCAGCAGCTTCGATTGCTGTAAAAGCTTTCCCAGCTAATCCAAAGTTTTGAGTTGCTACGACCTGACTTCCGCTTTGAGACATCAAAATCTCATCGTTGTGACTAAGAACTTCATGTGGCTTTGTGAGATCAATTGGCGAATGTTCGTTATGAGTAGAGTAACCGCTATTTCTACTTTCAAGCGCTTGTTGAGTGGACAATTGAATGGTTCGATCTAACGTATTTCTTAAGATTTCACTGATATCAATGGAGCTATCACTTTTAGACTTTTCAAATTCTTGCTTAAGAACTTCAGGGTCGACATTGAGACTTCTAAACATGGACAATGTCGAAAAAATATCTAAATTCCCAACCGATTTCTCTCTCATTTGAGACTCTAATTCTTTCAAGGTACCTTCAAGATTTGCCTTTCGAGTCTGAAGCTCCGGAGAATCTTTTGGGTTTACAGCAACTTCTTTTGCCGCAAGACCAATACTTGCCCCTTCAAACAAGTTGACCATTTCTTGAACTCCCTCTGCCCCACAACTTTTTTGAGGATCAGAAGTTTGAACATTATTCATGAGACTTTCTAAATCACCTAAGCAAGGATTAATTTCTTCTAAATACTGTGAATTACTTCCATAATATGACTCGGATAATCTATTAAAGTTTTTATCGTAATACAAAGCAGCTCTTAACTGAGCAAAGTCTTCAATCATCCTTTCTTTATTGTTAGCAAATTCTTTTTTTCTATTCTCTATTGCTTCGGCTTCATATAGTTTTCCAAATTTATCAATATCTTCTTTCGCCAGAGCAGCTTGTGTGTCTTCAGAATTTTTGAGGCAGAAACACAATTCAGTTGAAGGCTCTCTTCCTCTTTGTGATGAATTTTCTCCATTATCGACTAATGTAGAATCATAATTGATTAAACATTGATTAGAAGCAACTGGACTCGCTGCTGTAAATTTAAAATAATCATCAAAATAACTTAAAGGGCGAGTTAAATTGGGATATGCGGTTCTTTGATTTTGCCAAAAGTGCGAAATAGTACAATTTAAACAACTATCTGTAGACGGACCTGCAGTCATCCAATTCCATGAATAGGATAAGCCACTTAGAAAAGAGCTTGAATAATCAATTTCACTCGAAGGAGAGAGAACTGGACCTTCTCCCCTTCTATAAGGAGTTACGGGATCGGTATTTAAAGTTATTACAGGATCAGCTAAAAGAACTGAAGAAGGCATGATGGATAAATCAGCAGTTGGGCCAAATCCACCGTTACCAAATCCAGCAGCTTCAGTTGCCACAGGTTCTACAGCAACTGTCGAGGCAAAGCTCATCGATACTGGAACCCAAGCGAGGGAAAATGAAACGAGAAGAGCAGATAATTTTCTAATAATCATAAATTGGTTCTCCACTTTCACCCTATCGGGAACTTGGTTCGCTTACTTGAGCTGTTATGTACGATTATAACGGCGAAGGGCTTGAAACCCATGAAAGAATTAAGGAATCACCGAAGTTGGTGTCAACTTCGCACCTAAATACTTGAAATAGTGAAAGAGAAGGAGCTCAATGTAATAAAATAAAGTGCCTCAAAATATTGTCATGACCAGTATAACTTTGTTTAATTAAACAGTTTTTATCATTCACCCTTTCCTTAGGAGTCTCTTAATGACCCACAAGCAAATCGCCACTAAAAGTGAATATTTCAATAGTTATCAGCAGGCCTCAGAGACGCCTGAAAAATATTGGTCTGAAGTCGCCGAAACGTTTGAATGGATGAAACCTTTTCAAAAAGTCAGATCTGGAAACTTTGAGGACCTCAACGTGAAATGGTTTGAAGACGGTGAGCTCAATATTACTGTTAACTGCTTAGACCGCCACCTCAAAACTCGCGGTAATCAAGTGGCCATTCATTTTGAGGCCAATGATCCTAAAGCAGCTGCTTTAAAGATGACCTATCAGGAACTTCACGATCGCGTTTGCCAATTTTCAAACGTCTTGAAAAATCTTGGTGTAAAAAAAGGCGATGTGGTTTGTTTCTATATGTCCATGGTTCCAGAATTGATGGTGGGCGTACTTGCTTGTGCAAGAATCGGCGCTATTCACTCCGTCGTCTTCGGAGGCTTTTCGGCCCAATCTTTAGCGGGAAGAATTCAAGATTCAAACTCAGTCATGGTCATTACCAATGACGAAGCTTATCGAGGTGATAAAACCATTCCGTTGAAAAAAATAACTGATGAGGCCTTACAGACTTGCCCAACTGTTAAAAATGTTTTGCTTCTTAAAAGAACAGGCAAAGAAGTAGGTTTCGTTGAGGGACGCGATCATTGGCTCACTCCACTACTCGACTCTGCTGCTAAAGTTTGCGCTCCAGAAAGAATGCAAGCGGAGGACCCACTCTTCATCCTTTATACTTCAGGTTCTACCGGAAAACCCAAAGGACTGATGCATACAACTGCTGGCTATATGGTTTGGGCAGCAGAAACTTTTAATCAAGTGTTTCAAATGAAAGAAGGAGACCTCTATTGGTGTAGTGCTGATATTGGTTGGATCACTGGTCACAGTTATATTGCCTATGGCCCGACTCTCAATGGTTGTACTCAAGTGATCTTTGAAGGCGTACCAACTTGGCCAGATGCTGGTCGTTTTTGGCAAGTCATCGACAAGTATAAGGTTACTCACTTTTATACAGCTCCTACCGCAATCCGTGCTCTTGAAGCTTGCGGACTCGATTTTGTGAATCCCTATAAACTCGATTCGCTCAAGGTTTTAGGATCTGTTGGTGAGCCAATAAATGAAGAAGCGTGGGCGTGGTACCACAAAAATATTGGCAAGGAAAAATGTCCAATCGTCGATACCTGGTGGCAAACGGAGACAGGTGGAATCATGATCTCCTCTCTTGCCGGAGTCACAGAATCACTCGCTTCGTATGCAACATATCCAATGCCTGGAGTTGCGCCATTGCTGGTAGACGAAAAAGGGCAAGAGATTAAAGGCAACCCTGCTGAAGGAAATCTTTGTATTAATCAACCTTGGCCTGGTATGGCCAGAACTGTGTACGGAGATCATGATCGTTATAAGACGACCTATTTTTCAACTTATCCTGGAAAATATTTTACTGGAGATGGAGCGAGACGAGACGATCAAGGTCGCTATCGCATCACCGGTCGTGTTGATGATGTCATCAATGTTTCTGGTCATCGAATTGGAACAGCAGAAGTTGAAGATGCAATTAACCAACACCCCGACATTGTCGAGAGCGCTGTCGTTGGATGCCCCCATGATATTAAAGGCCAAGGAATTTATGCCTACGTTATTTTGAATCCAGGCAAAAAGCACACCGCTGAGTCTCTCAAGCCAGAGTTGGATAAAATTATTATCAAGATCATCGGACCTATTGCAAAACTAGATGTCATTCAAGTGGTGAGCGGATTACCTAAAACTCGCTCTGGTAAAATTATGCGAAGAATTTTACGCAAAGTCGCGGCCCATGAAAAATCTGGTTTTGGAGACACGTCAACTCTACTAAACCCTGAAATTGTTGATGAGATCATCAAAGGCGCAGGACTTTAGAGTAAAAACTTAAAGATGTGAGATGGAATCATAAGTCCCCAATAAAGGGCCTTTTTACCAAATGATGTATCAAAGAGTAGTTTTGATCCATCTTCTGGTTTTCCCTTATTGTTTAACTTCACTGCACCATCGATTCGCTTTTGAATATGAGATGTCACAAGCTTGGCAAGTTCAGGATTGTTTTTACAAACAATACCCATTTCAAAATTGAGATTACGTGAACGAGGATCCACATTATAGGTTCCGATAAAAGTATGTTTATCATCAAATGTGGCCGACTTTGAATGAATTCCCCAAATTCCTTCATGGGCTTCTTCGCTTACTCCACCCCATTCAATTGGGCTTTTTCCTCTGTAGATATAAGCCTGCATTCCTTCCTGAACATAAGTCGCTGCCATAGCATTGAAAACGGCAGCCACATAAACGGCATCAGTACTGTAGAGACTATTAGTTAAAACAGTGAGTTTAACTTTCTTATCGAGAAGTTCAGTCATTTCATTATGTGTTTTTGAATACAAAACAAAGTATGGCGATTCTACAACTATCTTCTCATTCGTTTCAGCAATCAGCTTTGCAATTTCATTTTTTAGCAATTGATTGCGACTTTTCTTACCTGGTGTATCTGTGTAGAAATAAGTTTCATTACAAGTAACCTCTTGAGAACCTTTGTTAAGTCGCTCACCTTCTCTTTGAATTCCATCAAGAAGAACCGCATCGTCAGCGTTTGGCGTGACATAATCAAGACCTTTATTCAAATTCTTTTCATATCTTCTCATCGCCATTCTAAATTTTTGTTTTTTAGTAGCTCCATTACAACTGCGATCAGCGTGGTTGCAATGAAAGTCGCTGAGCTTAGGTTCCTTTGGCAACTTGGCATCTTTGGCATACTTAGCATCCCAAAAAAGATCAAAGGTTTCTCTCATCTCTTTAGCAAGTGGTCCTGTGAGCAACACATCGCGATCGAGGAAATTGTATTCAGGATTTAAATCAAAATATTCATCCGCTATATTTCGTCCACCAGTGACAGCAAATTCATCATCAATAACTAAAAGTTTTCTGTGATTTCTAAACTGAGTTGAATAAAATTGAAGAATCATAGTCGGGTTAAAATACTTTACTTCAATATTTTCGCGCTTATCTTCAGGTAATGAGTTTTTCATTCCTAAAACGTAGAATGGTTTCAATTCAAAAACAGGGGCTGATTTATCCACAAGAACGCGAACCTTAACACCTTCGCGGGCCTTGTCTAATAGGGCCTGGGTAAATATTCTCCCCACAGGATCAATGGAATAGATAAAATATTCGACTTCGATCGACTTCTTAGCTTTTTTAATCAGCTCAAGTCTCTGGTTTAAGGCAAGAATTCCATCATCCATTACTTGAAGTTGGTTAGCACTCGAACTACCTGCAAAAACAGAAAACAATGGGGTCGCAAGACCAAGCAACAAAGTAAAAAACATGACTTTCATAGGTATCCCTTTGAGAATGAATATATTCCCTTAAGAATGCCAGAAAGTGCCTTTGAGATGGGTTAAGAGGATAAAAATAACAGGGCCGTCAAAAAAGGTGACAGCTTATTTGCATTGAGCGGCACCGAATTCAGTGATTTCGTATCCATCAGACCACTCTTCAATACCAATTTTCATGTTGTTAACGATGTCTCCAGCGGCATTGATACCAACCAATGAGACAACATAAAAGGACTCAGATTCATCAACTTCAGCATCGATCTTCACCGCAAAGAAGTTATGTTCTTTCATAGTAATCGGACAACGGGCCGTGATCTCTTTGAGAATGAGATTTTTAATCTCTGTTCTCAATCTTGAATCAACCGGATAGATGATTGAAGCCTGAGCAGAAACAGCAACGAGACTCAAAAGTCCTACTAAAAGAACGCTAAGTCGTGACATAGAAAACCCCCAAAAGAAACGAGAAGAGCAGATAATTTTCTAATAATCATAAATTGGTTCTCCACTTTCACCCTATCGGGAACTTGGTTCGCTTACTTGAGCTGTTATGTACGATTATAACGGCGAAGGGCTTGAAACCCATGAAAGAATTAAGGAATCACCGAAGTTGGTGTCAACTTCGCACCTAAATACTTGAAATAGTGAAAGAGAAGGAGCTCAATGTAATAAAATAAAGTGCCTCAAAATATTGTCATGACCAGTATAACTTTGTTTAATTAAACAGTTTTTATCATTCACCCTTTCCTTAGGAGTCTCTTAATGACCCACAAGCAAATCGCCACTAAAAGTGAATATTTCAATAGTTATCAGCAGGCCTCAGAGACGCCTGAAAAATATTGGTCTGAAGTCGCCGAAACGTTTGAATGGATGAAACCTTTTCAAAAAGTCAGATCTGGAAACTTTGAGGACCTCAACGTGAAATGGTTTGAAGACGGTGAGCTCAATATTACTGTTAACTGCTTAGACCGCCACCTCAAAACTCGCGGTAATCAAGTGGCCATTCATTTTGAGGCCAATGATCCTAAAGCAGCTGCTTTAAAGATGACCTATCAGGAACTTCACGATCGCGTTTGCCAATTTTCAAACGTCTTGAAAAATCTTGGTGTAAAAAAAGGCGATGTGGTTTGTTTCTATATGTCCATGGTTCCAGAATTGATGGTGGGCGTACTTGCTTGTGCAAGAATCGGCGCTATTCACTCCGTCGTCTTCGGAGGCTTTTCGGCCCAATCTTTAGCGGGAAGAATTCAAGATTCAAACTCAGTCATGGTCATTACCAATGACGAAGCTTATCGAGGTGATAAAACCATTCCGTTGAAAAAAATAACTGATGAGGCCTTACAGACTTGCCCAACTGTTAAAAATGTTTTGCTTCTTAAAAGAACAGGCAAAGAAGTAGGTTTCGTTGAGGGACGCGATCATTGGCTCACTCCACTACTCGACTCTGCTGCTAAAGTTTGCGCTCCAGAAAGAATGCAAGCGGAGGACCCACTCTTCATCCTTTATACTTCAGGTTCTACCGGAAAACCCAAAGGACTGATGCATACAACTGCTGGCTATATGGTTTGGGCAGCAGAAACTTTTAATCAAGTGTTTCAAATGAAAGAAGGAGACCTCTATTGGTGTAGTGCTGATATTGGTTGGATCACTGGTCACAGTTATATTGCCTATGGCCCGACTCTCAATGGTTGTACTCAAGTGATCTTTGAAGGCGTACCAACTTGGCCAGATGCTGGTCGTTTTTGGCAAGTCATCGACAAGTATAAGGTTACTCACTTTTATACAGCTCCTACCGCAATCCGTGCTCTTGAAGCTTGCGGACTCGATTTTGTGAATCCCTATAAACTCGATTCGCTCAAGGTTTTAGGATCTGTTGGTGAGCCAATAAATGAAGAAGCGTGGGCGTGGTACCACAAAAATATTGGCAAGGAAAAATGTCCAATCGTCGATACCTGGTGGCAAACGGAGACAGGTGGAATCATGATCTCCTCTCTTGCCGGAGTCACAGAATCACTCGCTTCGTATGCAACATATCCAATGCCTGGAGTTGCGCCATTGCTGGTAGACGAAAAAGGGCAAGAGATTAAAGGCAACCCTGCTGAAGGAAATCTTTGTATTAATCAACCTTGGCCTGGTATGGCCAGAACTGTGTACGGAGATCATGATCGTTATAAGACGACCTATTTTTCAACTTATCCTGGAAAATATTTTACTGGAGATGGAGCGAGACGAGACGATCAAGGTCGCTATCGCATCACCGGTCGTGTTGATGATGTCATCAATGTTTCTGGTCATCGAATTGGAACAGCAGAAGTTGAAGATGCAATTAACCAACACCCCGACATTGTCGAGAGCGCTGTCGTTGGATGCCCCCATGATATTAAAGGCCAAGGAATTTATGCCTACGTTATTTTGAATCCAGGCAAAAAGCACACCGCTGAGTCTCTCAAGCCAGAGTTGGATAAAATTATTATCAAGATCATCGGACCTATTGCAAAACTAGATGTCATTCAAGTGGTGAGCGGATTACCTAAAACTCGCTCTGGTAAAATTATGCGAAGAATTTTACGCAAAGTCGCGGCCCATGAAAAATCTGGTTTTGGAGACACGTCAACTCTACTAAACCCTGAAATTGTTGATGAGATCATCAAAGGCGCAGGACTTTAGAGTAAAAACTTAAAGATGTGAGATGGAATCATAAGTCCCCAATAAAGGGCCTTTTTACCAAATGATGTATCAAAGAGTAGTTTTGATCCATCTTCTGGTTTTCCCTTATTGTTTAACTTCACTGCACCATCGATTCGCTTTTGAATATGAGATGTCACAAGCTTGGCAAGTTCAGGATTGTTTTTACAAACAATACCCATTTCAAAATTGAGATTACGTGAACGAGGATCCACATTATAGGTTCCGATAAAAGTATGTTTATCATCAAATGTGGCCGACTTTGAATGAATTCCCCAAATTCCTTCATGGGCTTCTTCGCTTACTCCACCCCATTCAATTGGGCTTTTTCCTCTGTAGATATAAGCCTGCATTCCTTCCTGAACATAAGTCGCTGCCATAGCATTGAAAACGGCAGCCACATAAACGGCATCAGTACTGTAGAGACTATTAGTTAAAACAGTGAGTTTAACTTTCTTATCGAGAAGTTCAGTCATTTCATTATGTGTTTTTGAATACAAAACAAAGTATGGCGATTCTACAACTATCTTCTCATTCGTTTCAGCAATCAGCTTTGCAATTTCATTTTTTAGCAATTGATTGCGACTTTTCTTACCTGGTGTATCTGTGTAGAAATAAGTTTCATTACAAGTAACCTCTTGAGAACCTTTGTTAAGTCGCTCACCTTCTCTTTGAATTCCATCAAGAAGAACCGCATCGTCAGCGTTTGGCGTGACATAATCAAGACCTTTATTCAAATTCTTTTCATATCTTCTCATCGCCATTCTAAATTTTTGTTTTTTAGTAGCTCCATTACAACTGCGATCAGCGTGGTTGCAATGAAAGTCGCTGAGCTTAGGTTCCTTTGGCAACTTGGCATCTTTGGCATACTTAGCATCCCAAAAAAGATCAAAGGTTTCTCTCATCTCTTTAGCAAGTGGTCCTGTGAGCAACACATCGCGATCGAGGAAATTGTATTCAGGATTTAAATCAAAATATTCATCCGCTATATTTCGTCCACCAGTGACAGCAAATTCATCATCAATAACTAAAAGTTTTCTGTGATTTCTAAACTGAGTTGAATAAAATTGAAGAATCATAGTCGGGTTAAAATACTTTACTTCAATATTTTCGCGCTTATCTTCAGGTAATGAGTTTTTCATTCCTAAAACGTAGAATGGTTTCAATTCAAAAACAGGGGCTGATTTATCCACAAGAACGCGAACCTTAACACCTTCGCGGGCCTTGTCTAATAGGGCCTGGGTAAATATTCTCCCCACAGGATCAATGGAATAGATAAAATATTCGACTTCGATCGACTTCTTAGCTTTTTTAATCAGCTCAAGTCTCTGGTTTAAGGCAAGAATTCCATCATCCATTACTTGAAGTTGGTTAGCACTCGAACTACCTGCAAAAACAGAAAACAATGGGGTCGCAAGACCAAGCAACAAAGTAAAAAACATGACTTTCATAGGTATCCCTTTGAGAATGAATATATTCCCTTAAGAATGCCAGAAAGTGCCTTTGAGATGGGTTAAGAGGATAAAAATAACAGGGCCGTCAAAAAAGGTGACAGCTTATTTGCATTGAGCGGCACCGAATTCAGTGATTTCGTATCCATCAGACCACTCTTCAATACCAATTTTCATGTTGTTAACGATGTCTCCAGCGGCATTGATACCAACCAATGAGACAACATAAAAGGACTCAGATTCATCAACTTCAGCATCGATCTTCACCGCAAAGAAGTTATGTTCTTTCATAGTAATCGGACAACGGGCCGTGATCTCTTTGAGAATGAGATTTTTAATCTCTGTTCTCAATCTTGAATCAACCGGATAGATGATTGAAGCCTGAGCAGAAACAGCAACGAGACTCAAAAGTCCTACTAAAAGAACGCTAAGTCGTGACATAGAAAACCCCCAAAAGAAACGAGAAGCTGTTTTAAACGGGGAAATAGGCTTCGGCCACTAGCTGTGAGATTTTTTAACAAAATCTTAAAAATTGGACTTCTAAGCAATTGATATTCGTATAGCCCAATGCGCCACTATAAGGTTCGAGAGAAGATATTCTCGCCCCTTTTGACGCGCAAATGGTGGTCGTAGATCTTGGCCATATTCCGAAGCAGGAATCGTCCACTAGCTGTGGCCACATAATGATCCCCTTCTAGAATGATTAATTGATCATCAATCATCGCTTTCAATTCCTTTGTCATTTCCGCTTGATGGGCAAAATCTTCAAGAGAGGAACTCCAGCGACCATTGCACATGATACTTTGAATAATATCATCCACCGATTGATCCTCATTGGAATGAATATGGCCCGTTTGTATTGCCAATCTTCCGGCTTCAATCGCTTCGCTATAAAGTGCTAAGTCTTTTTGATTCTGAATAAAACTTCTACCTGAAGATGAAATGGAAGAAGGACCTAGGCCAATCAGAGTTTTCGATTTAACATCGGTATAACCCATAAAATTTCGCATCAATGCAGAGTTTGATTGGGCCCGCTCTAAAGGAGAGCCTTTCTTGGCAAAATGATCAATGCCAATTTCAACGTAATCAGAAGCCAGAAAAAGTTCTCTCAATTTTAAATAGAGCAAGTGCTTCTCATGTCCGGTAGGCATGAGCTCCGTTTTAATTAACTTTTGATTAGAAATTTTCCAAGGGACGTGGGCGTAACTATAAAAGGCCACCATGTCTGGAGCTAACGTCAGAACTTTCTGAACCGTCTCTTCAATACTTTTAAGCGTTTGATTAGGAAGACCATAAATGAGATCAAAGTTGATGCTTTCAAACTGGCGAAGACGAACCTCATTGACGAGGGTTGCAACTAATTCAAAAGATTGCTCTCTATTAATTTCTTTCTGAACACTGAGATCAAAATCTTGTATGCCCATCGACAGTCGACAAAGACCGTATTTTTTAAAAACATCGAGGTGTTCGAGACTCGTGGTCCGTGGGTCAACTTCAACAGAGCCTAGCTTCAAAGGCCTATTTGAAACGAGATGCCCCAATAATAAATCAAGCTCTTCAGGTTTTAAGAAAGTGGGAGTTCCCCCTCCTAAATGAATTGAGTGAGCATAGAGGTTATCCATTTTCTTTAGATAAAGTTGCCATTCGTGAATCAGGGTTTGAATAAATGAAGCATTTCCTGATTTGTTCTTTTTAATAGTTCGATGACAACCACAGTAATAGCAAAGCTTTTCACAGAAAGGGATATGCAAGTATAAATCAGCTCCCATTTGAGAGTTGTATTGCTGATTTAAATGATCAAACCACATTTCCTCACTTGGTGGACCTGACCAAAATGGCACAGGAGGATATGATGTGTACCGTGGCGCCTGCTGATCGTACTTTGCAATCATTTCTTTTGATATCTGCATAGGGGCATATTGCCTGAGCTCGTGCTGGAAAAATATGATCTAGATAAGTTTTTGGTCCATGATTTTCTTAATATGAGCTTCTATCGTCTTGCGCGCATACTTGACCAATCCAGCTTCCAAACCTTGATAGATATGTTCGAGAATTTGCTCTTGGTTCTGCCCCTGCTTGAGCAGCTCGATAATCTGCAGCTCGCGATGCTCGCGGTGCTTAAGAGTAAGCTCAAGCTTATCGGTTCCTCCCAAAGTGATCCCATGGGATGGAATGATAAACTTAGGTTTGAGCTGAATCATTTTATTAAGACTCTCAAAATACTTGGCCATATCACCTTCAGGTGCGCCAATAACAACGGTTCCAACGGACTGAATGAGATCACCTACGATGATCCATTTTAGATCAGCAACTGCGGGGGCCAATTGCCCTTCATCATGTCCGGGGACAGAGTATAGAATGACATCCACGTCTCGCATTCTAGTCAAACGATCACCTTCAGCTTTGTATATGAGATCGAGTCCTTTAAAATAGTCTTTCCCCCAGCGCTCAAGAATCAACTCTTCGGTTTTAACTGACATTGAAATTGAGAGCGAAAGCTCTCGGGCCAATCGCGGTGAAAACTCATGATGATCAGGATGATGATGAGTAAGAAAGATTTCATCGACTTCAAACCGCTTTAACGTTTTGACTAATTTTTGATATTCAGTTTCATCTTTTGGAGAAGGATCAATTAAAACCCTTTTCTGATCACCAATGATAAAAGCATTAGTCCGATTGGCCGGAGGAAAAGTATTTGATAAAGGAAGCAATTGAATGACACCAGAGAGAACCTCAATAAAGGGAACTTCCGAATGTAAATCATGATCGCGGGAAAAATCAACTTGAACCGGTCGAACAGGAGAAGCAAAGGCCTCAATGACTCTCAAAGTCGGTGGCACACAAACAATATCGTTTTGAAAATACTCTTTGAGAACATTTTTTGGATCGCGCCAAGCTCCTTCAAAGATCTCATGCTCGTCGCATTTAAAAGTAAGCCTTTGACTGAGCTCAATATGGACAAAATGAGTTTCAAAACGATAAGGATTAAAGCTTGGGGTCACCGCCACATCCAAAGGGGTAAGCGAGATCACTTGATCAGAATTCAAGGACTCGATCAAATCAAAATCTAACTCTTCTTTTAATTCTCGGACGAGAGCACCTGCTAAAGAAGGAGAAAACTGAGAGAGTTTGGGATGTTCACAGTGATCACTTTTCTCGACTGTTCCTCCTGGGAAAGCAGTGTATCCAGGAAAGGCCGTCAAATGATTTTGGCGTGTGATGAAGAAAACTTCCATTTGATAGGTAAGAACTGCGGTGATCGCGACTCTCATGCTTTCCTATCTCCAAAAACTTTTTTCCATAGATCTTTGAGCTCTTTAACTTCTTTAAGGACTTTAACTTTCTTCTTTTGATCCATATCTTGGACGGGCAACGAACTCATCTTGTGATCAAGCTCTTCAGAAATTTTTTCCATTTGAGAATAATGAAGATATCTAAAGGTCGCCTTCCAAAGGCGAGTATGGCAATCTTCGTTAACTCCCATATGAGTCCCAGTCATCTGAGATAATTCACGAGCGCAATCCATTTCTGAAAGTTGCGCAATTCTTTTATGCTTTTCTGCAAATTGTTGAGGATTCTCAAATTCTTTCTCTAAATTAACCAATTGCTCGTGAATACTATTAAAATATTTTTGACCGAAGCTAAGTGAAATTAAAAGAAAAACTAAACTCCCCATAGTTCTTTTGCCTTTTGGTAACGAATTTCTCGATAGCCTTTTATATTCTCTAAATTGATGAGTGTATCTATAACTGTAGAATCCGTTTTTGTGATGTTTGTTACTAATTCATTTCTAATTCTTTGAGAGATTTGCTTCTCTTTGGTATGCCAACTCGGCATAATCAATCGTAAAAAACGTGCATGTCTCATCAACTTCAGCATCCAATCCTTCGGGCTGATATCAAACTCGATTTTCTTGCCGAAAAGATCAAAACGAGGGCGATTTATATGAACAACGTCAAAGCTTGTCCCCAGTTGTGAATACATTTCTTGATCACGTCTTTTCTGCAAAGAACTGACCATTTTATGGGCCACAAAAACTTCATCTTTTATCCAAAAAGTGCGAGCTGCAATTCGAAGTCCACGGGCCTTTACGTCATCTGGTTGAGGAGAATTGGCGATGGTTACTGCGGTATCATAGAATCGCTTCCATTCAGATCCTCTATCATAGAGTAAGATATCGTGAACATATTGACTCAGATGAACGCGATTTAGTTGCGGAAAGAGCTTAGTCAATTCTTGAACTTTAGAAACAAAGCTTTTCTCAAGTGTTGATGGGCCAAAAAGAGCACTCTCTTTAATAGAGTCTAGCAAGTGTTTTTCATCATTGTTTTCAATCACGACTCTCTCTTTTTGAGGAGCGAGAGTAAGCTGTCTACCAAGTTGGAATGCTTGCCAATTGGTTTCAAGTTCAGACTTCTTCATCGAAACATTAAAAGCTTCTTTTAAATTCTCGAGAGAAAAAGGAAGCATGCCTAATTGAAAAGCTGCTCCTAATATCATGGCAGAAGCATAAACACTTTTATTCCAATTCTCAGCGCTAGTTGATTTCAAGGGAAGGATTCTTAAACGATCTGAAAGTTTAAACTCCAATTGTGAAATCAGAGCTTCTCTCGTCATCGGTTTCTTTTGATCCAGCATGATCGTTAATGGAACTTGGAAGTGATCATCGACAATCAAGAGCCCATCATCAGATAAAAACTTCAAATGAGTTGGTCCATCAAGCAGATCTGGAGACATCAAACAATCAGCTCCGCCAATGGGAGTCACAGGACCTTGAGAAACGCTCTTCGGATAGATAACAAGATGGCCGGTCACATTTCCATTTCTTTGCGCCAATCCTTTTTGATCGACAAATTTAAAATCAAGATCATCTCGCCCCCCCATTTCTAAAGCTGCACGAGAGAGAACTTTTGATATGGTTGTTACGCCGGAACCACCGACTCCCGTAACAACAGCTCTCCAAACTTGACCTGATGCAATTTGCTCCAAGCTTTTGCGGACTTTTGGAAGTGGAATCTGGTCAAAATGAAACTCTTTTTGAGGACTAAGATTTTTATATTTCGTGGGATGATAATTAAGCACATCCACTCTTTCAAAACTTGGACAGGCCTTAATCTTAGTGCAATAACTATCGGAAACACATATTTGAGGATCGATCATGACTTTTGATCCGTAGGCATCATCAGTCAAAGTGAGACCTGGACACCCCGTCATATCGACACAAGCTCGACAGTCCTCACAAACATCTGGATTGATTTGAAAAAAAGATTGAACAGGAAGAGTTTCACCATTAGCAAATTTTTTCCTCTCAACAGATTTTTTGCGACCATGAAAAGTCAGTCCGCACTCTTTATTGGAAATGATAACCTTAACACCAGATCGTTCGATCCACTCACCTAATGTATTTTTATAAAAATATCGATCACTAGGATTAACCTCTATCGCATCTTGAACACCCAAGGCTTGAACCGCGGCCAACATATTTTGCACGGGTCGTGCGCTTCCATCAACTGAAATACCAGTACTCGGAGAAACTTGATGGCCTGTCATGGCCGTATTGTCATTATCTAAAAGAATATAAGTAATAGTGTGACCCATTTGAACAGAATTCGAGATATCAGTTATACCTGAATGATAAAAGGTAGAGTCACCCATTAAGACCACTGATGGATTGGTGGTGAACATATCAACACCAGAACCGAGGGCCCCCCCTTGTCCCATTGCCGAGAGATTGTGCATTTCTTTAAACGGAGGAAGAAAAGACAATGAGTAGCAACCAACATCGCCATGGCTAATGAGCTTGATGCCTTTTTTATCGAGGTCGGTACGCAATTCTTTTAAAAGGCTGAGTGTTTCTCGGTGAGGGCATCCTGGACAGAAAGTCGGGAGTCTTTTAGGCAGATCCATTCCAAGTTCCGTAGGAGTCTTGCCGGCCAAGCACTGCTGCTTTACACCAAGTTTGTTGAGAAGACTTTCGCATTTTTCTTTGATCACTTCATAAGTAAGACCACCATGGGAAGGAAAACCCATTTCAGTTTCAGAGAATTTTTTACCGTAAACTTTTACTGCCAATCCATGTCTTCCAATCAACTCGTACAGCTCATTCTCTAGAAAGCCTCTTTTCTCTTCTACCACGATTAAATGATCTAAGTTTGTTAAGTAAGGAACGAGCGTGTCTTCGATAAGCGGATAGCTTGACGCTATTTTATAGAGGCTCACCGTTTGGAGGTATTGGTTTTCATCGAGAACTTGCTTAAGCGTTTCAAAAGCTATTCCACTTGAGATGATTCCAATTTTAGCTCCCTCATTGCCAAAGCGTTTATCAAGATTGGCCTTCAAATAGGCTTTCTTGATTCTTGGGAAACGCTCATTAATCATCGCCACATCAGCAAGTAATGAATTTGGAGGAACCATAACATTTTTTTGCAGATTAAATTCTTTTGGATTGAGTTCTACTTTTTCGGCACTCACTTTAACTTCAGGGAAAAGCTCAACTCTCCCTCCTCCTTCGGCCATGAATGTTGTCAATAAGAGACCTTGGTAGATAGAAGTTTCACGCGATATTTCGAGTGCTGCTTTCATCCAATCTTTAAGTTCTTGAGGAGTTGAAGGCTCGAGAAAAGGAATGTGAAGATGCTTAAAAAGATAGCGTGAATCAGCTGCTGTCGAAGTTGAAATTGACCACGGGTCATCACCCACTACCACGACAACTCCGGGACTTTTACCATCAGTGCTTTTGGGCCCAGGATCTGCAAAGTTTCCAACCGAAAGGGCATCGGCGGCCACATGAAGCCCCATGGACTTCATTGCCACTAAAGTGTCTCTGCCTGCTTGCTTAGCTCCACTGGCCATTGCTGCTGCATTGGCCTCAGAGTTGGCGATGACAACTTTTATTCCTTTGTCTAAAAATTTTTGCTTCTGTTCAAAAAGAATATTGAAATAATCTGCGAGCGGCGATCCGGGATAACCCGTATAAAGTGAAAATCCAGCTTCAAGGCCACCTTGAATAATGAGTTCATTGCCATTGAGGATTGCTGTTTTCACGAGACTCCATTAATCGAGTTTAGGGTGTCTGTGATAATCTCATTTTTAGACCATTCTGTAAAAGCGATGATGTGCCTTGTCCAACTCAAAAGGCAAAAAAAAAGCCCCTTTCGGGGCCTTTATTAAAAATTCCATTGATAGCTTGAAAGCTCTAACGAGAAATCATCTCCAACCGCCTTCGCTACACCCGTAATCGGCAAGTCACCCAGCCAAATCCAAGCATCTCCCAGAAAAGAAGGAACTGAATAACCTTGTGCAGAAAGAGTCGTCCCCTTCACTTTACAAGTATTGAAAGTTCCCAAAGGAAGTTGAAGTGCTTCAATATTCCCGCCTAAGGCTGCACAAAGATTTAAAATTTGAATGGCCGTGCCATGATTGAATATTTCTGCTTCTTCGATCCACTCATCATCAATTTGAGTAGGTGAACCTGCAACTGTCGTTTCTGTTCTGATCATCATTTTGCTTTCAGAGTACATGGCGTACCAAGTTTTAAGCTTTACAGCTTTTCCCGCTGCTACACCTTGATGAACGATATATTCGCCGAGCTGAGGATTCGCAAAGGCGGAAAAAGAAAAGAGCGCCACAAGAACACTAATAAATTTCATGTCAGATTCTCCTTAAGGACATTAATATGCAAATATCTTAACCTGAAGTTTGTGTTCTCAAAAGGATTTGTTACTTGAGTATTCCTCTCAATTGAGCCAGCATCTTCTTAAGACCTGGTCTCAAATCTAATTTTTTATCGCGACAACGCTTCTCCAGAGCTTTGAAGAATTCTATGCCATATTTTTTTTGATAAAAATTGACGACAAAAGCAGGAACTATTCCCTTTGGATCCGCAAACACTGTCCATTCAATATAAGTTTCATTGTGCGAAACAGGCCTAACTCCAATATTACTATAACCAATATCGGCCCTAACATAATTGTCATCGATTCCTTTTCTAGGATCATCAATGGAATAACTGATAACGTAGAGGAGCTTTTTCTCTTTATGCAGGAAAAGCTCATTATGCATAATGTAGTCGCGACTTTTTAATGGCCAAGGCATTTCAGAAACTGAATATGTAATCGCCTCAAGATCACTCTTGTCTTCGATCGTTTGTTTTATCACGAGCCCAGGAGTCCACTCAGAAGAGCGCTCAACATCTCTCAGGTGCTGCATCACTTGCTCAATAGGAGCATTAATCTTACCAGCAAGCTTAAAGCCTAGAATGCTACTTCCCTCTTCATTACGAGAGTATATTGTATAGCCTTCAATCTCTTTTTCTTTTTTCCAAGCATTTTCATCTGGAATAGTACTAGGACCGATTGACCAAGCATCAATAGAAATAAAAAGAACCAGCGATAGGAGTATAAAAATTTTATTCATCATTTTAAGTGGATTTATTTTGGGTCAGATAGTCCTTAGGAGCAAGCGTGAATTTCATGCCTTGTTGTCAGATTTCTGTTTTTTCTTATCTTCTTCCAGTTTTATTGAACTATTAACCTGTCGACGCAGTTCGGCACGAGCCGTTTCGTCAAGACCATGGATAATGGCCTTATACTGATACTCGCCATCTTGGTACCAAGGAGACTCATCAATTCTCTCAACTATCGTGAGAAAGAGTCGAATCGGCCGTTCCAATTCAAATATTGAAAAAAGCGGTAATAGCAAAGGACTTGAGAACTTAAACCATGATTCTGAAACCTCATGAACTTTCATTTCAACCTTGAGTGAAAGTTGAGAATCAGGATTATTTTTATCGAGATAAAACCTCTCTTCTCTTGTATGAAAGGACATATCTTGATCATGAGTTTTCTCTCTGCCCGATTTACTTTGATACAATTCGCAAAGTTTAATAAATTGATCTATGGCAAAGGGAGCTTGTTCACACAGCATAGACTCATATTGAACTTTCTCTTTCATTTCTTTGGTCGCTAAGGGAGATTTAAACACAACGATGAAAGGATGATACTTCTCGATTTGTTCAATTTCATGAACCATTTCTACTAAGTCTTGTGAGCCCGTCTCATTGTTCCAACAATAGACGACAATTCCTGGCCAGCTGCGAGTGAACATTCCCGAACCACGCTTCCATTTCTTGTACAAACGAATGGAAAAAGAATAATTATCCAAAGGTTTTTCGGAAAGCGAACTTAATTCTAATTGATCGTCTAAAACCAGAACTCTGGTTCTTTTGGCAATCAGGTCTGTTCCTTTCGATTTAGTGCTAATAAATTTTTCGAGTCGAGAATGAAAGAGCTCATTCTCCTCTTTTTCCATTTTGAGTCGACGAATTTTTTGGTTACTTCCTTCATCGGCCATCGGTTCCGGAAATTGAGGACCCGAAATTCCAATATCAGAATTGTACCTAAAGTGATAATAATAATTTTTATTCAAAGCTCTCAAGAATTTAAAATGAGTTTGAGGAAAGCTCTCACCAAAATGCTGTATAAAGAGAATAGGATTTATCTCTTCTAGCGGAACATCATGTTCAAGGTGAATATAACTTTTCGTCATAAAACCAATTTTCATGCGATGAAACATGTTAATCTTCCAAAGTTCATCCATCGCTCGTGCTGTTGCAAACTTTCGAAGCGGAGAATTTCCCTGCTTACCCAAAAGCATGGCATGAGTTACGATTTCATCGATATCTGAACCTTTAAAATGATTCACTTTAGCACCTGACATATTCCCTTCGTAGAGAAGTTCGCGCTTACACAGTAAATTCCATACACCAACAACTCCGGGAACGGGATCGAAAACTCTAAAAAGACTTCGCGTAAAGGACAGAAGCAAATGGGTTTCTAAGGAGAAGTCGACGATGACAATTTGAGGATTGATTGCAACAACCTGAGAAAGACTTTGATGTATCAGTTTTGGATTTTTTGGCCAGAGTGTTTGAAACTGACAATTTTCAGTGGGAAAATTCAGTTTAAACCGCGCCTGCAGCTGAGTCCAAAAAAATGAATCATTGCCAATATAGAGAATTTTCATCCTAAGACTATTCTAACAGGAAGATGTCAGTTCACAATGTCTTAATCAATTAGCTCAAATAACCACGACGTTGCTGGTCCCTTTCGATAGAACGGAATAGAGCTCCGAAATTCCCTTCACCAAAAGCAAAATTGTTCTTCCTTTGAATGATTTCAACAAAGATAGGACCAATGATATTTTTTGTGAAAATTTGCAGAAGATATCCTCTATCATCACCATCGATTAGAATTTGATGTTTTTGAAGATCTTTATGATTCTCAGTTACATTAGGTACCCGATCAAAGACCTCGGCATAATACTCGTCATCAATATCAAGAGTCTCTATTGGACTCCCCTCAAGTTTTTTTAGAGAAGCTACGATATCATGAGTAATAAAGGCCAAATGTTGAACACCTGGTCCTTTGTATTCATCAAGATACTCATTGATCTGACTCTTGGCCTCGGTGCCCTCGTTGATAGGAATACAAAACGAACGATCGGGAGATTGGAGTGCAAATGAAGTGAGACCAGTCTTGGCGCCACGAATGTCGAAATAGCGAACTTCAGTAAAACCAAATATGCCTTTATAGAAATCACACCACTTAGACATTTCACCCTTATAAACATTATTGGTGAGATGATCGATGGCGATAAATCCTTTATTCACTCCTAGGTCAGGATTCTCAAGAGGGACAAACCCCATCTTGGCATAGCGCTCTTGATCGCTGAAATCTTCGATAAAATAAATAAGACTGTCGCCAATTCCATAAATACTAGGAATCTCGCCTTTATCATTAGAATAATCACTAGGCCCTTTTTTTGCTCCTCGCTCGACTGCTAAGCTTTGCGCTTTTCGAGCGTCATCCATTCTCCATCCCATTGAAGAAATTGATGGGCCATGCTTGCTTTTAAAATTGTCGCCAAAGCTTCCCATTTCTCTATTGATGAAAAAATGAATATCATTTTGCTTGTAATAATCGATGTTCTTCGTTTTATGTTTGGCAATACGCGAAAACCCAAACTCGAGAAAAAGTTTGTGTAAAGATTCTGGATCAGGTGAAGCAAATTCTACAAATTCAATGCCGCGAAGACCCAAATAATTTTGTCCAGACATACATACTCCTCGATTCAAAAATTGACCTAGTTGAACACATTTTCAACCTATCGTGAAGTACTTCATGGTGGACGAATAAGCTGCTTCGCCCTAAGCTTTGGTACTATTTTTTTTTGAGAGGATTTCCCATGAGAAAAGTCATTTTCTTTAGTACTTTTTGCTTCATTTCATCATGCAGTACAACAATTGATTACCAAGGAAGCACCAATACTTACACCAGTCCTGAAGTCGCAGGTGAAACCATGGGGATCAGTGGACAACTTGAATTTGGAAACTCGACAAAATTTTCGCTCGCAACTTTAGAACAATCCAATATTTTTAGTTCAAATATCAATGTCGATTTAAGCTCGGGCATGGCAAAAGATAATGTGCTCTCCGCTCAAGCGGCTTTAGGTCTTGGTAAAAAGTTTGAACTTTATTATCGAGCACTGGCGGACTCTCCCGATCTTCTTGGTGGAAAATTTCAAGTCTTGGGCGAAGGTGCGATAAAAAAAGCTGATGGCTTCAAACTTTTAGTTTTCGGAGGCTACGGCCCAGGCATGGACGATGACGAAAAGTTCACGGCCACCAATGGCTCTGGTGGTTCCAGAGAGTACGATTCAAAGCTTAATGTTTCGATGTATGAATTTGGGATTTCATTAGGACAACGATTTAAAAAAATGTATATCGTTTATCTCACTCCATTTTACCGAGAATTTAAGGCCGATGCGACACTAACCAGCACCAGTTACCCCACAGTTCAAATTAATAAAAAGTCAATTGTGAAGGGATGCAATGTCGGTGTTCGACTGGAAGCTGATACTAAGTTTTTTATTAATCTAGAAGCGGGCTATGCCCACTCCCAATACTCCTCCACTATTCAAAGAGATGACTATACTCTTGGCGGAGCAGCTGGAATAACTTCATTCTAAGGAAAATAATATGAGTGAACTTTTATATTCTGTGGAAAATTCAACGGCCTTAATAAAGATCAATCGCCCAACAGTTTTTAATGCTCTCAATAGAGATTCAAAATTGGCCTTGATTGAATTGATTAAAAAGGCCAATGCAGATTCTGAAGTCAAAACAATTATCTTAACAGCTGAAGGTAAGGCTTTCTGTTCAGGTCAGGATTTAAATGACCGAACTGTTCAATCTCAGGACCAAAGAGTTGATCTCGGACACACCCTAGAAACGGAATGGAACCCTCTCGTTCAAGCTTTACGTTCCTCTGAAAAGATTGTCATTGGAGCGATCAATGGCGTTTGTGCGGGTGCTGGCGTCTCAGTCGCCATGGCCTGTGACCTCATCGTTGCTCATGCTCAAGTAAAATTTGTTTCAGGATTTTCAAAAATTGGTTTGATTCCAGATGCCGGCTCTAACCACGTTTTTGTCAGAGCTCTTGGCCGCGCTCGAGCAATGGAATTTTTCTTATTCAACCAACCAATGATGGCCGAACAAATGCATGCTGCTGGACTCATTAATGCTATCGATGAAAATCCATTGGCCTGGGCGACAAAGAAAAGTGCAGAAATTAATGCGATGGCCCCGATTCCTGTCAAGCTGATCAAAAAGAATTTAAACTTTGCTTGCGACCACTCTTTTAGCGACGTCTTAAAAGAAGAAATTGGCGCACAAAGAACTTGTGGCAATAGTGATGATTATCAAGAAGGTCTCAAAGCTTTCTTTGAAAAGCGACCCGCTGTATTTAAAGGAAAATAAAATGGCCTTGCAATTAAAATCCATGGCCGTGATCGGCGCAGGAACCATGGGCAAAGGGATTGCCCAGTGGTTTGCTCAACAAGGCTTTCAAGTTCAACTTGTCGATACCAAAATCGAAATTGCTCAAACATCTTGTCACCAAATTATCGCGAGCTGGAAGAAGCTGGTTGAAAAAAAGAAATTTACAGAAGAACAAGCGCTGATGTTTGAGACCATGTTGTCTGCGAAATCTCTTGAAGAAATGAATGATTGCGATTTAGTGATTGAAGCGATTGTCGAGAAGAAAGAAATCAAAGACCAACTTTTTAAAGACCTAGACGAAAAATTACCCGACCATTGCATCTTTGCAAGTAACACCAGTTCTCTCTCTATTGCCGAACTCTCTCAAGCAGTTTCTGTAAAAAGACGAGCAAGATTTCTCGGTCTCCATTTCTTTAATCCTGCCACCATTATGAAATTGGTTGAAGTGGTTGGGACTTCAGATGTTGAAGATGGCCTCGCAATGCAAATTGCCTCTTGGTTTCAAAAGCACGGTAAAGAAGCAGCTCAATGCAAAGATGGCCCAGGTTTTATCGTCAACCGCTTGGCCCGCAGTTTTTATGGCGAAGCCTTACGCATTGTCGGAGATGAAAATACTGAACAAGAACGCGAAGTCGACTCTATCCTCAAACAAGTCGGCGGTTTTCAAATGGGTCCCTTTGAACTTATGGATCTGATTGGAATTGATATCAATCTCGATGTAACCAATATCGTTTGGAATGCCTTTCATAAAAATCCTCGCTTCGCTCCCCATCCTCTCCAAGAAAAAATGGTAAAGGATGGCCGCTTCGGTAAAAAAACTAAAAAAGGATTTTTTTCCTATGAATAAAGAAATTATTGTACATGATAATAAGCATCCTTTGCTTGCGCTTTTAATAAAGTCGAAACTGGATCATTATTCAAGAAGTGAAATGTTAGCGCAAAGACCTCAAGTCGTTTGGGATTTTACTCTTGGCACGACATCTGAGAAGAGAGAATTTTATCAAGAACTCAGAAGCATGGGAGTTCAACAGATTCACGCTGATCTCACCTCTTGTCACGGTTCACTATTAATCAAAGAGTTTCCTGAACTTCAAACCGCCTTTGCCAGCGCCTGCTGGTCACCAAAGGAAAGTTATGAACTTTGGCAAAGAGATCCAGAAGCAGAATTTGGACTCTTAGAGATATTTCCTCTGCAACCAGTAGAAGTACAATCTCCAGGCCACTGTTTTACTTATCCAAGAGTCATTTCAACTTTAATTAATGAGGCCCGATTTGCAGTGAGAGATGGGCTAGCAGAAGTAAGTGATCTCGATCGCGCTATGAAGTATGGAGTCAATTACCCTCTCGGCCTTGTAGAATGGGAAGCAAAAATTGGAAAAGAAATCATTGATCTCATTCTTAGAGATCTCAGAGAAGAAACCCACTCCGATCGTTATCAAACTCTTTAGAGATAGTAAGAAAAGGTCCACATCAATTTAAAATAACGACCGCCGAGCTTTTGCCCGTCTTCCGTTCTTTGATCAAAAGGATCGTGGTACTGGCCAAGAACGCCAGTAGAATATTGTGAATTAAGTTTAAGATCAGCGCCAACACCTGCAGTCCAGCCCATAACGGCCTTGGCATCGCCATCTATTTTTTGTCCATTGATATTGCGCTCAGCTTGAGGCCAGTAAAGTCCTAGGCCACCTTGAGCAAAAAAGTCTAGTGAATCAAATGAATAGAGATTACCTTTCACTGAAGCATTGAGTGAAGTCATATTAATCGTTTGCGTTTTTTGTTCGTTATCCATGCTGAAATGGTGAGCATTCACCATCAGTTCATACATATAACTGGCGCGGTAGCCATAATAAACATCGACGCCCAATCCGTTATCGCCAAGATCTCCATAATCGCCGCCAAGAGAATTTTGTCCAAGCCCTACAGCAACTCGTTGTACCCGAGAACCAAGAGTTGGCATGGGAAAATTTTCAGTTGAACTTGAGCCTGAATCAGCGGCCATAACTGAAGATGATATAATCATAATGAGAAAAAGAGCGAGTGATCTCATCGAGCAACTCCTATGAGGTACAAAGTGTGTATAAATTTAAGTTATCACAAGGTTGACCGAATGCACAGGGCGCAAGGCGTCATTGGTCGACCATTATTTTATAGGCCAACTTCGCTACTGCCTGATGAGAAAAGCGCTCAGATGCGCTTTGATAACACTTTTCAAGAATTTGCTGGCGCTCAGAGGAACTTAAATTGATGGCCTTTACAATGACATCTTTCAGCGCAGACACCTCACCTTCTTGAAAACAAAAAGGAGATTGCAGTTGTTCGAGAACTTCTGGAATAGCACCTGAACTTGATCCAGCAACCAGAACTTTTGATGCCGCTGATTCTATCAGAACACGGCCAAATTGCTCTTTCCAAAAAGGCTTAGTCAGAGAAGGTAAAATAAACATATCGATGTGATGAAAAAATTCGAAAGCTTTTTGATGAGGCAAAAGCCCGAGGTAGCGAACACCATCACATTTTTCTAATTCAGCTCTCATTGGGCCATCACCTGCAATCACCAATTCGAGATGAGTATATTGCAGACGAAGCTCATTAAAAGCCTTGAGGAGAATTTGAATTCCCTTCTCTTCTGAAATTCTTCCCATAAATCCTAGTCGAAAATGAGAACTAGCTTCAGAATGAGGTTTAAAAAGTTGAGGATCAAAAGAAAAAGGGAGATAGCGAGAAGGAGGATTTAGACCTTTCCATTCATGGACCATTTCTGTTTCATGACAGCAGCCCATGATAGAGTTGAGATTTTTCGTAATCAATCTCTCAAAAGGCCAAAGCCATTTTAATTTTTCTTTTTTGATATTTTGGCAAACCCACAAAAACATTCTAGTGTGTCTATTGCTTGAAAAGAAACGAATCAATTGCAGGCTTGCTAAGGCCAAACTCCAAGTTTCTTGAGTCAGTAAAATGCCGTCGTATTTATTCTTTCGCAATATACTCCAAAGCCTTATGGGATTGAAAAAGAAAAAACTCGCCTTGCCAGCGCAGAGAACTGACAAGGGATAGATATGGCGAAGATGGGAATCTGTTTCACTATTTGTCTTAAATTGAAGATGCTTAATTAAATTAGATTTCCATTTGGAGGGAACTACTAAGTCCACTTCAACGTCAGGCAGCTTGGCCATTTCATTCCAAACTGTACGATTAGCATCCACTACCAAGGGATGCCCTAAAATCAAAAAAGATTTTTTGGCCATGTATCGATTATATCAGCTAAACTAAAGTGATGAAACTAGCGCTTTTCGTTCACGAGCTTTTTTATGAAATTGGTCATTCAAAGGCCCTGATTGAATACATCAGACACCTTCCCCAAGATTACGTCAGTGAACTTCATTTAGTGGTTTATGAAACCGCAGAACCTAGTCAACTTTTCCCCAACTTTAAGGGAAAAGTCATCATTCATAAAATTGAAGGCAATGGCCTGAAACCTTCACTCGTTCGCTTTGCTTGGTATCATCTTCGCTCTTGGTTTATTTCAAAGAATCTCCCTAATGACGTGATCAAAATTGGCATTGGAGTGGCCTCAATTGCAGTTGATATTGTTAATATTCAATTTATCCACCGTCAGTGGTCGCAAAGATACTTTGTTCAAAATCAGGCCAATATCATCACCACTTTGTATAAGAAAATACTTTTTGCGTATCTGAATGCCTGCGAAGATTTTCTTTTTAGAAAATCCACCACCCGATTTTTAGTGATTGCTGATTTTTTAAAAAGGGCCTTGCAAAAAGATTTTCAAATCGATGAAGAGAAGATCGCAGTAGCACATTCAAGTGCAGATACTCATTTTTTTGCGCCATCCCCATTGTCTCGCGAGAATCTTTATTCTGAAATGTTGAAATCTTATCCCTCACTTCAAGGACTAGAACTGTCGAAGCCTATCGCTCTTTTTGTTGGGGCCTTCCAGCGCAAAGGACTTCCACGCTTGCTTAAAGAAATGGGGCAAAGATCAGAACAACAGTTTCAGCTCATTGCTGTCGGTCGCTCTGAAAAGGGACATTCTCTGCAAATTCCTCCTAACGTTTCAGTTAAAGAAGTTTCATTCACCAAAGAATTGCCCCTCTTCTATTCATTGGCCGATGCATTTGTTTTTCCTACCGAATACGAGCCCTACGGTTTAGTGATTGTTGAAGCAGCAGTCATGGGACTCACGGTCTTAGTCACTCAAGAAGAAGTGGGAGCAAGTGAAGTCCTGGAAAACTTATCAGGCATTCACCTTTTTTCACGCTACGCCCCTATTCCCTTGAATGAGTTGCGTTGCCTGAGCCCGGAAGAGAGGGAGAATCGACGCAAAGAACGTCTAGAACACCTCAAAAAGTCCGATTGGACTGTGGCCGCTAAAAAGTTGGTCCAACTGTTAGAAAAGTAATCTTAACGCTTTGATTCATCTGACAATTCTCAATTTCTTTTCTATAATAAAGAACTCTTAAACTCATGATCTAGGAATCCATATGAAGCCAGTCTATCTTGTGCACGCTCAAAGAACACCAATAGGAAAACTAAACGGCGCTCTCTCGTCTTTTAGACCCGATGATTTATTGGCGACACTGTTTGCAGAGCATTTGAAAGATCTCCCTTATGATCCTAAAGAAATTGGTGATATTTTAGTTGGATGTGCCAATCAGGCCGGTGAAGACAACCGCAATGTCGGTCGAATGAGTGCGGTACTAGCGAAGATTCCCTACGAAGTTCCAGCGACGACGCTCAATCGCCTCTGTGGCTCATCTTTAGATGCAGTGATTGGGGGTTGGTCACGTATTCAAGCAGGTCTCGCTGATTGTATATGGATTGGTGGCGTAGAAAGCATGACTCGCGCCCCTTATGCTCTTTCTAAAACAGCAACTCCTTTCGGTCGCGATCAAAAAATCTACGATACAACATTTGGATGGCGCTTCACTAATCCAAAGATGGAAGAAATGTTCCCTCTTTTTGGCATGGGTGAGACAGCTGAAGAAGTTCAGAAACTTTATAAAATATCTCGAGAAGAACAAGATCAGTTTGCCTATAACTCCCACATGAAAGCAGTCAAGGCCTGGAATAACGGAGCCTTTAAAGACGAAGTTCTTGCTGTTTCGATGAAACTTAAGAAAGAAACTATTACTGTGAGTAAAGATGAAGGACCACGTGAAGACACGACATTAGAAAAGTTGGCCAAGCTCGCCGCCGTCTTTAAAAAAGACGGAACAGTGACGGCCGGCAATGCTTCGATGATGAATGATGGAGCATCAATGGGAGTCCTCGTTTCTGAAGAATTCTTAAAACGCCACAACCTCACTCCCCTTGTTGAAATCACTGGCGCCGGAGTTCGTGGAGTTCATCCCAATACCATGGGCCTTGGTCCGATTGAAGCAGTTAAAAATCTCTGTCAAAAATTTAATAAAAAAGTTTCAAACTTTGATGTAGTAGAACTCAATGAAGCTTTCGCCGTACAAGTTCTCGCTTGTATGAAAGATCTCGAAATCGATCCAACAAAAGTAAACCTCAATGGAGGCGCTATTTCTTTAGGACATCCCCTAGGCTGCTCTGGAATGAGAATACTAGGAACACTCACTCATATTATGCAGAATAATAAGAACCTCAAAGAAGGCTTAGCTTCGATGTGTATCGGTGTTGGTCAGGGAGTCGCTGTCAGTGTGAAAAACTGTCACTAAGCATAGGCCAAGCAAACCACTCCAACCAAAATAAAGACAATAGCGATCACTCGGTTGATACCGACAATTTCTTTAAAGACAAATTTACCGTAAAGCGCACTTAAAATAATGCCACTAGCGCGGGCCGAGACAGTGTAGCTTACTGGTGTTGTTTGCATCGCTAATAAAATAATCGCATAAGCTCCGGCCATAAATGCCGAACCTAAAAAAGGCTTCATTCCAGAATGCTTCCATTCATTTTTGATTCGCTCAAAGCGAAAAACAAAAGGCGCCAACATCAGACTTGAGTAAAAAAACATAATGGCCACATAATCAACCGATCGCTCAAGTGTTCTAATACCTCTGGTATCGAGTACTAAATAACTTCCGATCATAATCCCTGTAAACAAGGTGAACAAGATGCCTTTCTTTTGGAGAGCATTTCGTTTGGATTTTAAACTCAAGATGGGTTCAATCAGTGTCCCAGACAGGGCCAGTGAAATACCGGTCCAACCGAGAACACTAGGGCTCTCTCCTAAAAACAAGATCCCACCAATCGTAGCCACAATAGTTCCAATGCCCCGACAGTAAGGATAGACAAAGCTAAGATCAGCATAGTGATATGCATTGGCGAGAAGGAAAAAGTAGAGGGAATGAATAATACTGGTGGCAAAAATAAAGAGATGAGTCGTTTGAGAATAGCGTTCAAAAAGCAAAAAGAAAAAACCAAATAATCCCGGAATGACCAAAGCAAGCCATAGGAATAGGAGTTGGTCTCTCCCTTTCTTGGTTAAAATATTCCAACCGAGATGAAAAACAGAACCCAGAAGAATAATCAAAAGCGATTGTAATTGCATAAAAAAAGCCTCTCATAAGAGAGGCTTATTTGTATAGAATCTTATTGTGCTTCTTCAGCTTTTAATTTTACTTCAATAGTCACACCTGTTTCACAAGACATAGAATCATTCTTAACGACGCAATCAATACCTTTCATTTTAGAATCAGTTGAAATTTCAGCTTCAGCAGTTTGAATATTTAGACCTCTAAGCGAAGTCAATCCAATGTCATCTAAAATATCGTGATACAAGGCCAAAATTTCTTCGCTCTCAATGTGAATAGACTTGAGTGTTCCCAAAATACTTCTTTCAATTTTTGCTTGAACAATAGCGTCTATATTTAATTTTTTTCCATTAACTACCGTACGATCTATAATTCGTACTGTATTTTTATCAAGGGGCTGAATTGAATATTCTACTTCTTCATCTACTCTTTGAGAGTTGGGTTGATTAACATCAGCGACAACTTGATCATCAGCCTTTAAGAGAATGTGTGTATTTCCGTTAACTATGGAATAAACGCGATAATACTTTCCAGTGGTTTTTTCAATTTTAAAAAATTCATTTGAATTTATTTTCAAATCCATATTGAGATTGAACTCTACTGCATAGGCTGAGCTCATAGTCGCTAGCACCATTAATCCCATGATCCACTTCTTCATGTTGACTCCTTAAGCGTTATTTTAATTGATCTCATCTTAATGGCGTAAGGATTCCGGATGTAGGTATCGTGTAATCAATTCAAGGGGTGTCAAAAAAAAAGCCCCTCCGAAGAGGGGCTTAAAAGTCTTGTCTTTTTAGCGACTTAACTAATCTTGGACTTTAACTTCGCGGTCAATTTGAGTAGATAAATTGGCCGTATTAGGAACCAATAATGAACCCAGATCACTGTAATCAAGTTTAAAGACAATCTTTACTTGATGTTTTTTACTAAACAATCCACCCAACTTTGGTGCTCCCAAAGCTTTAAGATTGATTTTAATCGTTGTCTTCTGACCATCAAATGAACCTTTGTATTGAGAAGCGACGAGCGATTTTTCAAACTTCGTTTCATCCTTCTTACGAATTCTCAGATCCATTGAAGATCTTGAGAGATCAACATTGCCAGGAAGAACAAACTCAAGAGCTTCTGACTCAAGATAGATATCCTGAATTCCACCATCAAGGGCCTTCATGATCTGTGATCTTTCAAACATGATCAGGTCGTACTTAGCATCAATGGTATTCACGTCATTTGAATCTTGATTTTCAATTGTCTTCTTCAAGAAAATGATTGAACGAGTTGGAGGAACTTCTGTTGCTTTAACAGAAAGATCACCTTGCTCTGTAAGTTCGAACATGAAATTAGCTTCAATGCCAGCTGCTTTCGGATCAAAATCAACAGTCACGTTAGCTTTATGAGTCTTAACCGTAACAACGTACGGAACTTGAACTGTACGAGTGCAAGCATAAGGCTCTTGACGATAACGAGTTTCATCTTGGCAAACTCTTTCATTATAAGGAATGTTTTCACAAACTCTTTGATCTGGAATCCAATCACATTGATTGCGTGGAACGTTTTGACAAACTTGCTCTTGGTAAGGAACTTGGCGACAAGTTCTTTGACCTGGCTCAGTTGTACATTCGCGATCTTGATAAGGAACCTGACGACAAATGCGTTGAGGTGGTTTGTTGTCACAAATTTGTCTTGGTGGAATATCACGACAAACTTCTCCATTAGGAGTGTTACGGCATTGGCGACGACCTGGCTCGGTTCTACAAGTCTGGCCTCCACCTGTATTAGTACACTCTTGACGGTAGCGAGTGACATTGCGACAAACTTGGCGACCTGGAGAGGTATGACACTCTTGACGGTAACGAGTTTCATAACGGCAGACAGGATCATAAACGATACGACAATCTTGATGACCCGGAACAACTCGACACTCTTGGCGATAACGAGTGACATCGCGACACACATTTTCAGTGTATGGAATTTGACGGTAACAAGTGTCTGGGACTTGTTCTTCGCGATAACGAGTTTCTTTTAACCAATTTTCGAGATCGAAAACTTCACCCGTTTGGCCTTGAAATGAAATAGATTTTTCAGTAGCACTAAAGCTCGCTGATGATCCTAGCAGTAAAGCTAGCATCAAGATTTTTTGAAACATAAAGATCTCCCCTCTTTTTTGAACATAAAAAAAATGTACTTATTCTTTACCTGACTGCAATCATTAGACCATGACGCCGCGAAAAATAGCAAAGCATCAAGAGACTGAATACGGGTATGACTTTTAGCATCATGTATGATAAGTTCAGAAGTATTCTGACACTGGTGTCTGATTGACACCTTATTAAGAGGTGCACTTTGAAACAAAAGGTCTTGATCTCAGCTTGTCTACTTGGAGTTGAATGTCGTTATGACGGCCAGCATTGCAAACGCGAATTTTTAATAGATAAGCAAAATGAATTTGAATTTATCCCTGTGTGTCCTGAGGAACTTGGAGGACTTCCTACTCCGAGACCACCCGCTGAAATACAAAATAATGGAAAAGTTGAAACGAAAGCAGGAGTTGATGTCACTTCACAGTATAACGATGGAGCTCAAAAAGCTTTTGAAGCTGTTAAAAATGATGACGTCAAATTGGCCTATCTTAAATCACGATCGCCGATGTGTGGTTGTGGAGAAATTTACGATGGCAGCTTTACCGGAAATAAAAAAGGCGGGGATGGTATCTTCGCCCGCCTTTTAAAATCAAAAGGAATAAAAATTATTCCGGTTGATTAAACTGTTTCAATTGCCTTTTGTCCTTCTTTGTACTGAGAATAAACGTAAACAGGAATCTTAAGGTCACCTAGCTGTTGTTTAAGAATTGGGAGGACATGATCCCAACTTAAACCACCGACCCCAGTCGCCAAACGAGTAATCGCAAGACTCTTGTAATCACCTTTTTCCAGCTCCTTCTTCAGTTCATGCAAGCAAGCATTTACATTATGTTCAGTTGCCTTGCCCTGACCGTGCTCACTCTCGAAGCTACCTTCTTGAGTAAAGAGATTAATCACTCGCAATCCAGCCCCACTCCATCCCCATAAAGTTCCTGGTTTTGGATGAGTAGTTTTGCAATAATGACGAAAATCTTTATACATCGCTGGCCACTTTTCTCTGAGAGAGAGAGCAAGGCCATGCTTGAAATCATCGTTCGGAGCGACTCCATGAACAATGGCATCTGCTTGAGATAACCTGATATCGCCTTCAACTTCATAAAACATATATTTCTCCTTTTTGAGTTTTATTCTTCTTACGGACAAGCTTATTCTAGAATGATTAAACTAAGATGAAGGTGTCAGAACTCGGCTTAAAAAATGATAATTATCAGTATTTCCCAATGACCAATTCTAGTCTGAAATTAAAGCCTAATACCTTTTTCCAGTCGTATGTCTTGGGAAAATGGACAAAGGGAGTTAGTTCGATAAAAATCCATTTACGGAAAATGAGTTGGCGGTAGGTCACTTCAAACCGGTAATCATTAACGAACCAAGTAGGTTTTGAAATACCAGAGAGTTTGACATTATAGCTTATACCTCTTTTATCACTTAGTTTTTGAAAGAGGGCGGGTCCCGAGTAAAAAGTAAAGTAATCATTTTTATCGGTCCAAGTGGCGTCATTTTCGTATCGAGCTAAAAAATTTTCATTAATAGGTCTATCGAGATCGAGCTTGGTTGATTCGCCAAAACCATCTGTTAAAAACCAAAAAAATTCTTGCGAAGGCCTTAGTTCATAGGCACCAAAATGCCAACTTTTCAAAAGCCTTAAACGAGCAAAGGGTTCAGGAGGAATTTCCAAACGTATACCTGAATCAAATTTTAAGCGCCATCTTAAGAGATCATTAGGATCATAATCGGAAGGGACGACTTGCGTTTGTGAACTCGTATTAGAAGTTTGATCAAGTCCTTTTCCTTGTTCACTTTCTTTTTCGTATTTATTTTTAAAACTCACTTTAAATTTCTTTTGAGTTTCCACCAAAACGATATTGGCCCGAACAGCAGATTCTCCTTTCAACGCCTTTCCTTCTTCCTTATTCGCTAACCAATAAAGACGAAGACGAGATCCATTAGGAAGATCATCGGCACGAACTCCTCCAAAAAAGGAATCGATACTATTTGAAAAATAAAAAAGAGAAGAAGAGAGCGATTTATGAGCATCATCAATAAATGAACTTTTCTCCACTTCTTGCGAAGGCAAATTCTCTTGGGCCCAAAGCGCTCCAGTCGCCAAGCAGGCCAATAAAAAGTAAAAAACAATCCTCATATCTTAACTATTTTAAACTTTTATCAATGATAAACAACTGATATTATGCATCAATGATCAATATGCTGTTACTCACATTAGCGACAATGATATGGGGGTTCGGCTTTGTCGGAACTCGATGGACGTTGATTGACTACTCACCTCTATGGTCCAATTCATTAAGATTTATCATCGCAGGTCTCCTCTCTCTTCCTTATTTGCTAAGAAGGGGAAAATTAAATTCGTATAAATCGATGATCATTGCCAGCATTCTTCTCTATTCGGCCCTACAACTTCAAACCGCTGGGGTCAAAATCACAACTCTGGCTAAAAGTGGATTCCTCACAACTTTTTATGCGATTTTTACTCCTATCTTTAGCATGATTTTCCAACACCAACGTTTTAGAAAAAGTTATTGGTTTCTTGTTTTCACCTCTATGCTAGGAATCCTTTTTTTATGTGAGCTCAAAATCGATAATTTTAATCAAGGCGATTTTCTCATTTTGCTCTCTGCGATTGTCTTCAGCTGGCATATTTTAGTGGTTGATAAAATTGCCAACAGCGAAAATCCCATTGCTTTCAATTTTTGGCAATGTGTGATCATTGGATTAATTGGACTTCCCATTGCCTTTTTTAGCGAAGGTCCAGTTTCACTCCAACCATTGTTAAGCCTAGACAAGCTCTTTCACCGATCGTCACTCGATGGATTTCTCATTGTTGCCGTCTTTTCTTCAATGTTGGCCTTCACCATTCAAGTCATTTCCCAAAAGGGACTAAAACCCCATGTCGTGAGTTTAATCTTTTTAATGGAATCTGTTTTTTCTGCTATTTTTGGATTTATCTTTTTTGATGAAAAATTGTCGACTTTAGGGTTAACAGGAGCTTTTATCGTATTAGCGAGCGTCGCTCTTACTCCTAAATTTACTTCTTATGAAAAAAAAGAACCCCCTATTCAGGGGGCTTCTTAAAACATACTGTTTAATTTTCTTAATTAGCTTGCAGATTAGCCAATAAGTTTGAGAGCGCCTTGCCCTTGAGCATTTGACTGAGCAAGTACAGAAGTACCAGCAGCATTCAAGATGTTCAAACGAGCATTTTGAGCTGTCTCTGCCGCGTAATCAGTGTCGCGGATACGAGAGTTTGCAGCAGACAAGTTTTCACTTGAAATTTGCAAGTTTTGAATTGTTGATGTTAAACGGTTTTGTTTAGCACCCAATTCGGCTCTTTGCCCTGAAACTTTTTGGATAGCATCATCTAGCATATTGAGCGATTCCTGTGCACCTTCTTTCGAATTTACTGCAACACCATCTACTCCCAATGAACTAAGCGTAGAATTCAACATTTCAGTGTTGAAAGAAATTCTATCTTGAAATGCATCGTTGTTAATACCGATTTGGAAATCGTATGTTTCTCCAGCACCATTCAACAGTTTTTTTCCGTTGAACTCAGTAACTTGTGAAATACGATCCACTTCCTGCTTCAAGTTTTGATACTCGAGATCAGTAAAGGCTCTTTCACTGTCACCTACTGTGTCAGAGGCTGATTGAACAGCAAGCTCTCTTAAACGAACGAGAATGTTTGAAACCTCATTGAGCCCGCCTTCTGCCGTTTGGATCATTGAGATCCCGTCATTAGCGTTTCGCTCAGCTTGGTTAGTACCACGAATTTGAGCACGTAATTTCTCAGAAATTGCTAAACCGGCAGCATCGTCAGCAGAGCGAACGATTCTAGTACCAGAAGACAATTTGTTGAGAGATTTTGCCTGATCCGCGTTGTTTACGCCGAGTGTTCTCTGTGCAGAGAGCGACGTAACGTTGGTGTTAATCCGCAAACCCATAATTCCTCCTTGCTATAGGGACCCATCTCCGTGGTCTTGTCCTCGCCTTGAGGTTAAATGAGCTTACTGCTCTTCCTTGAAATTTTTTACTCGGCCACCGTGGCCAAGCATGAATACTGTTCGGAGCAGAAAAATATTCCTTGAGAAAAATTTTCACTATTATTAAAAAATAATACCTGACAAAGTCTATGTGATTTTATTTTGACTTTTGGGCATATAAGGAAAGAAAAAGTAAATTTTGGGCCTATAAAAGCCGAAAAAATCAGGGTATGGAAGACAAAAAACCACTCATCTTTCTCAACCCCCTATCTGAGTCACTGACTAAGCTGAAAGAAGTTATGAATGAATCAGCTGAGGAAGACGGTATTGAAATTTACGAGGCTGAAAGCGTTGAGGAGATGGCACAGCTTTTACCCAATGTGGGACAGAGTGTGGTTCTTACCAGCAATCCTAAGAAATGTGCCCTCATGCTTCAGGGAAATAGAAAAGTCATACGTGCTCTCCAATCAAAAGTCATTCTTCTCTCTCCAAAAGCTATCCCGTACCGCACTCTTGAAAAATTTATGAAAATTGGTTTGACCGAATGTATCGTAGAGCCAGTTGCGCCAAAGACACTCTTGTACAAAGTGAACTTATTCGTTCGATCTATTGCCACTAAAAAAGCTGGCGGAGAAATGAACACAAAATTTGGTTTGGATCAAAAAGAAGAGGAAGAAAAAGAACAGTCTGTTAAAGAATCAAAAAGCTCACCTGACACAGTTCCAGAAGAAGAAGAAACGCTGATAGAGAAAAAGACTCGAACTGAAGAAGTCGATGAAGTTGATTATCGTGCCAAGAAAAAAAGTAATTTCGAAGAAGCTCCTATCGACGGTTATTATAAAGGCAAAACAAAAAAGAAAGATGAAGAACTAGAAGGTAAAGAAGAAGAACGTTCGGGCTACAAAGAAGAAGAAATTGAAACTTATTACAAAGGCGATACAAAAAAATCCGAGTCTGTTGAAGAAGAAGAAATTCCTAAAAGAAAAAAACAACAACTCAGCGAAGAAGAGCTGCTGGAATCACTGAAGCAAAAAGTTAAATTGTCTGTAGAAGAAGATATTTCGCAAGAAGATAAAAATAAAATTGCAGAGCTTGAAGAAAGTATAAAGAAAAAGAAAAAAGCGCAACTTATCGTTGAAGCGACTCCTGAGGACAAGAAAAAGAGAACTCAAGGAGAAGCAGAAGACCTAGGTGGTCACTATAAGGGAAAAATTGCCAAGAAACTTAACGTTGAAGAAGATGAAGAAGACTTTCTTGATGAAGACAATAGCCTGGAAGAGATCCATGCTGAATTAAAAAAGAAAACTCGTTTAGAAATCGAAAATGACCTCAGCGTTGATGATTTTATTGATACTCAAGAAACTGAAGAAGAGACCTTAGGCAAAAAGCCCAAAGTCAAACTCGATGTAGAAATAGAAAATGAGCAAGCTGACTTTGTCGACAAAAAGGAAGACGAAGAGAAAACGAAGAAAGATCCAAAAATAAAATTAAATGTAGAAGATGAATCCCCTCTTTTCAAAGAGCGTCAAAAAAAGGAAGAAGAGGAAAAGAAGGAAAAAGAAGCCAAGATAACACTTAATATTCAAAAAGATGAAGAAGAAAAAGAGCAACAGGCAAAAATTGAGGATTCGGAAAAAGCAAGCAAAAAGCCTAAGGTAAAACTTAATCTTGAAAACTCCAATGATGAGCTCTCGGAAAAAGAGAGTGAACAAGATGAAGTTAAGTCCAATGATAAAGCAGCTAAAACTAAGCTCAATATAGTCGACAACGAGGACAAAGAACTAAAAACCAAAGAGCAAAAAGAGGAAGAAGAAAAAGATCACCCACGAAAAGGGGCGATCGTTAATCCAACAGAAAACGAGAAGAAGAAGAAGTCAGGGTATCAAACAGATGACCTCGGTGGCAATATGTCACGAAAGTCTATGGATTCCATAAAAGACGAAAAGAAAGACGGACATAATAAATCTGATGCTAGAGCTGATCATATAAAGACCCATTACTCAAGTAAAGAGAGTCTCAAGCATAATGATGATGACTGGGGCAACAAATGGAAGAAAAAAGAAAAAGAAGCAGAAGACTTTAAGAAGAAACCAAAAGAGAATGAACTCATCATTGATAAGAAAGATTTAGGCGAGCAAACGATAGATTATAAAAAACTCAAAGAACAATTTGAGTCCATTTCTTTTGATGGTATTTCTAACAAGAAAAAAATCTACGGTGAACAAAAAGAGAAAGAAGCAGAAATCAGAGTATTTGAAAAAACGATCTATCATGATGACGGAACAACTGAAGTCGTGATGATAGAAGAAGTCGTTGAAGAATCAGAAGAATTAAAGCAAAAATACTATGTCCCGAATCCTGTTGGGCTTGATATTGCAACTCAAATTTTAAGTTTTTATTTAATTAAAGAAACTAAGGCCAAAGAAATTCTATCTCATATTGGAGAGAGAGTCTTTAAGCTCTACGGTGCTCAAAGTGCATTCTATTTCTTTAATAAGACCACTGGTAAGTACGAAGAATCTTATGCCCTTTCTGAGCATAGTGAATCAATAAAGGGCCGTGATGATTTTGAGACTTTGCATGAGTATTGGAAATTGATCAAAGATTCCGAATTCAACTCTTGGCAATTTGTAAAACTTCCCTTCTGGTCGGATACAACATTTCGAAAGAAAGAAATCCAATTTGTTTACCCTTTCTTTGAGGGTGTTCAGTCCATGGGCTTTGCCGTAGTGACATTCCAAGATGGCATGACTGAAGATAAAACCAAAACGATAGAAATGATTATGGAAACGGCTCGAGGCTTTTATCTTGACCATTTCCATGAGCTCGCTGGAACTCGAAAAAATTATGGCCAAAAAGTTGCCAAAAAAGATGAATCAAAAGACGAGAACAAAAAGGGTGGCATGATCAAGAAACTGTTTGGGTGGGCATCATGACAACTGATCAAAACTACTTTCATATTGAACTGGAAATGCTGAAAGAAGACACGCTCTTTCCCTTTCATCTCCATGTGTTTCATCCTATATCAGAATCCTATTCTCTTTTTCTACCGGCCAACTCACCTTTTGATGATGAGAAGCGCGAGTTCATCAATTTTATTTTGAGCAAAGGTGGAGAGATTGCAGTTGCCACAAATCAAAAAAAGACCTTTCTCACTGATAGAGAAATCAAAGAAGAAGATGTTCCAAGCCTACAGCAAAAAGGTCCTCACGATATTGAATTACAATATGAAGATAGAGTTGCGAAACTGGCGATTAGAAAGAAGACGAGAGGTCCATTTGATCTGAAATCTGAGATCACTCTTGCAGCCCTGGCCGATAATTTTGAGACGCTCATAGAGTCAGCGAGAGAGTCACTGATGGCCCTTTCTCCTTATATAAATCACACGACAAGTCTCGCCGCCTACCTGGCCGAGCATTTGCTGATCGAGGACAATTTCATCAATCGGATTGTCGCCGTGTCATACCATATGGCATGCAACTGTAATATGAAGGATGAAGAAACATTAGGAGACCTCATCTGTGCAGCTTACTTTTCGCACTTAGGCTTAACTCAGATGGATTTTTACTTATCTCAAAAGGCCCAATTAGAGATGTATGATGAGGAAAAGAAAACTTATAGACAACATCCTGGCCTGACCCATCACTTGATTAGAAAGAGCGGAGTCGAACTTTCTGATAGATGTATTAAACTCATTAATCAGCACCATGAGAGATGTGATGGCTCTGGCTATCCTGAAAATACCAAAGGAAGTTTTATTGAGCCGCTCGCACTTATCATTGGTGCAAGTGCCCATATACTTGAGTATTACAGTGGAAGAATTACGGGAACTAAAACTCCTCTTCAAGTGATCGTTAAAAATTTAAAAAACAAAACGCTAAGTCCTGGACTCGAAATTGAATTTGGCGATACAATTTATGAAGCATTAAGCTTCCTTTTATCAGAAGATATACTATCGGAAGCAGCCTAATATTACGGAGTAAGCAATGGCCTTGAAATCAAGTATGAAAATTTTATTAGCTGACGAAGCACCAGGTATGCGTCAGTCAATTAAAAAAATGCTTACCGACTTAGGATTTAAAAATGTTTCTGAAGCCGGTGACGGAGAAAAAGCGTGGAACATTATTTTAGAGTCAGCGACTGAAAAGCCAGTTGAGTTTATTATCTGTGAATGGAATCTAAGCAAGACATCCGGCCTAGAGCTATTGAAGAAAATCAGAGCCAACGACACCTTTAAGAAAATCGCTTTTCTCATGATGACTTCAGATTCAGATCAACAAAAAATTGTTCAAGCTGTTAAAGAAGGAGTGAATAACGTCATTGTTAAACCTTTTTCTGCTCAAACATTAATTGAAAAAATTGATAAGATATTCAATAAGAAATAATTTAAACTGGACTACAATCGTGGTGTTCATTTCTATAAAAAAATCTCTTGAGTGAAAGAGAAAATATTAGATTAAATAATTATTGTGATATGAAATATAGATGTCGAGATGCTTCTTAAGCATTTGAGGATCTTTGGTCGTACACCAAGTTCTTCGAAATAATCGATTTATGTTTGCTCTCATCATGGCAAATGAATGATTCAAAGCAAACAACGGATCATAATGCAATTTTTTGAGTT
>Ga0210057_1000153_pt1 | contig 128317 bp, 120 predicted proteins | sample CryGeyCG2114_010_2_FD_183968 | JGI IMG/M metagenome (GOLD analysis project Ga0210057, IMG submission 183968) | Groundwater microbial communities from aquifer - Crystal Geyser CG10_big_fil_rev_8/21/14_0.10 (SPAdes) (version 2) | ecosystem: Environmental > Aquatic > Deep subsurface > Groundwater...
CCGAAAAAGATGCAGTTATGGAAAAGCCTGCCAAAAAAGGTGCAATACCAGACATTTCAGCTTGTGCTAAAATACCTTGAGGATTCAAACAAGATTTTCATAACAAAAAGCAAGCAAATAATGTGGGCATATGCAGACAATCCCAAATTAAGGAAACTTCTTAAAAACGCCGTAGGGGCAAGATGGCAAAAAACTTAATCTGAAACGGTAAGGGGATTTAATGGCTTCTTTCAAAATGCCACCAGAATTTTCCCGCGATTTTGAGCAGCTGAAAACAAGGGCGGCTAAGGGGCAGGTGGGGGCGCAAAAGCTCCTAAAGCTTCTTGATGATGCAAAGAAAGAGCTTAGCCTGGATATAAGCGCAGGTGAGAAAATACAAAAAAATCTCTGGCCAAAGGAATATGTGCAAAAATACTGGATAAACAATTTATGGAAATTAAAAATTTCGCGCCCCTGCAAAGCTATATTTTTTCAAGGGCAGAGAAAATCGTTTCCCCCTGCATTGCCTTATGCCTTATTTTCTTCTCCTCCAGCGCCCCTGCCGCGTTTCCCCCCAGCTTGCCGCAAACAACGAGCTCAACTCCCTCGTTTGAGAGCATTTGCGCCACCCCGAAGCCTGCTCCTCCCCCTCCGGTCGCAAAAGGATTTTTGATTGTTTTCACAAGTTTTTCGCCCTCAAAGAAAAGGTAATACGGGGCCCTCCCGAAAACAGGGCATACCTGCGAATCCAAAGATTCGGCTTCTGATGCTATCGCAATTTTCATTTTATCGCCTCCATTATTTTTTCAGTCGCAAGCCCCTGAAAAACAGAAACCGCAACCATTGTTATGCTTAAAATAAAAACATATGCAAATCCAAAATAAAAAGCCATCAACGGCACAAGTGGAATTTTAACGGCACGGTTATACAAAAAGGCAGCAAGCAACCCGCTTTTTACCCCCTGTTTTTGCAAATCATTGAGCAGGGGATACCACAAGTATATCGGACCTGTGGAAAGCACTCCTGCAACAATTGCAATCACCCATCCCATAGCACCTGAATTTTTTCCCATGTATTTGGCAAGGTCCTTTGGCTTCACATAATAATTCATCAAAGCCATGAAAATAAAAACAAGCAAAAGTGAAGGGGCGATGGATGCAATTATTTTAAAAAATAAATTCATTGCTTCATAAGATTTTGCAGGAGAGAGGAAAAAAACAAGGATATGCGCAGCTATTGCAAAGATAAGCAAATACCAGCAAGAATTGTCATTTTCGCTTGTCATAGCAATCCAACCAAAAATACTGTAATTACAGCCACCATAATTGAGCAGAAAAACGCACTAACATTTCTGGCAATTGCAAACCTTTTTCCAAGCAAAATAGATTCTGCCGGAAATTGCACAACTCCGACAGTAACCCAGCATACCAAGAATGCGCTTACTGCAAGAAGGCTGACTCCCTGCCCCAAAAGCTCCCCTCCAATTACATAGCTTGTTGCAGGGTTTCCTGCCAAAATGCTTCCAAATGTTGCCCCAACCGCCAAGTCAAGCGCATTATTTTTGCCAAAGAATTGGGCAAAAAATGCCGCATCAACCAGCACATTCACAAGGCTTATCAAAAGCACAACCGAAATTAAAATCGGAAAAGCACTCCAAAGCCCTTTGAATGCCTTTTGCACTGATTCAGCCAGCAATTTCCTTTTGTTTGCATTCATTTACAAAATCACTTTCTTGCCATATACTTTTGGCATTTTATCCTATTGCATGGCTGGCCTCTTACATGCGGCTGTTCGTGCCCGCAATCAGGGCATATGCAAATTCCTCCTGCTCCAAAAGCGCCGCCGCCTCTTCCAATTCCAAAACCTCTTCCACCGGCACCTCTGCCAAAGCCCCTTCCGGCTCCTCCAGCAGGCCCTGTCCCGTTTCTTCCTGGCATTTTATACACACCTCCGCAAATTCTGATGGCCTTGCCGTTTACAAGCGCATCCGCAACCTTTTGCCTCGCCCTTAAAAGCGTCCTCTGAAAAGTTGACTGGTGGACGCCCATCTTTTTTGCTGCCATTTCCTGCCCCACCTCCTCAATTTCGCTAAGGCGCATCGCCTCAAGCTCCTCAAATGAGAGCTCCACCTCCTCAAGCGAGGAAAGCCTGATTCCTGCCGGCTTAAAATATGTTACATCAGGGCAGAATTCAATGTTTTTTTCCTTAAACGGCCTTGCCATATTATGCATTATAATGCATAATACTTATTAACCTATTTATTTTCAAAAAAATGGTTTCCGCCGAGCAAGATCACTTTGCCCAATGTTTTTTCTAAAGCACTTGCTGTTGAACATGGCTATTATTATATATCCAAGCTCCTATTTTGTGTAAGGATAAACATGAAAACAATATATCTTGACAACGGGGCAACCACAAAAATATGCCCGGCGGCAGAGGCGGCAATAAAAGAGGCAAATGAAAAATTTTTTGCAAACCCCGCGTCCATTCACCATGCAGGAATTGAAGCCTCCAAGCGGCTTGAGAGGGCGAGAAAAACAATTGCAAACACGCTGGGCGCTTCCCCCGAGGAAATAATTTTCACCTCAGGGGGCACCGAAAGCAATAATTTGGCAATAAAAGGGCTTTCCTTCCAAAACCCTTCCAAAAAGCACATTATTGCAAGCAAAATAGAGCATGACTGCGTGCTAAACTCCTGCAAATGGCTGGAAGAGAGGGGTTATGAAATAACCTTTCTGGACGTTGATAAAGAGGGATTTGTGAATTTGCAGCAATTGCAAAATGCAATTCGCCCCGATACTCTTCTTGTATCAATAATTCATGGCAACAACGAAATAGGCACTTTGCAGAATTTGCAAAAAATTTATGAAATTTGCAAAAAGAAAAAAGCAATTTTCCACACAGACGCCTGCCAATCCTTCACAAAAGCTCCCTTAAGCGCAAAAATGGCTGACATGATAACAATAAACGCGCATAAAATGCATGGGCCAAAAGGAATCGGCGCCCTCTATATAAGAAAAGGGATACAATTAACTCCCTTGGCGCACGGAGGGGGGCACCAGCAGGGAATTCGCTCAGGCACCCAAAACGTTGCGGCGGCGGCAGGCTTTGAGGCGGCAATAAAAGAGGCGCAAAAACAAAAAAAGCAAATAAAAAATATGCAAAATTTGCGCGATTATTTTATAAAAAGCGCATTAAAAATTCCAAATTCAACGCTTAACGGGGCAGAGGGAAATTCCCGCCTTGCAAACAACATTAATATCTCATTTGCCGGGGTGGAAGGCGAATCCGTGGCAGCCCTGCTTGACATGGAAGGAATATGCTGCTCCACAGGCTCTGCCTGCGCCTCAAAATCCCTTGACCCATCGCATGTGATAATGGCAATAAGCAATAACAGCCACGAGAGGGCTCACGGCTCAATACGTTTCACTCTCTCTGCAAGCAACACAAAAAAAGAAATTGATTTCACCCTGCGCGCATTGGCGCAAGCCGTAAAAAAATTAAGAAAAATTTCCCCTCTAAAAAGATAAAACAATATTTTTCTCCAAAGAAAAAATTCCCTTCTCAAAAGCCCGCCAGAAAAGCAATGGCAGCCCGCCGATGCGCGGGCACAAATACAATATTAAAATGTTGGGGGATTATGAAAGGTAGGAAAAGGCAGGTTTTATGTATAATAAAAAAGTAATAAGCCGCTTCAAAAAGCCCAAGTTTGCAGGAGAGATAAAAAACGCTGACGCAGTAGGCGAGGTGGGAAACCTCAAATGCGGGGATATAATGCGCGTCTACATAAAAGTAAAGGAAGGGAAAATTTCGCAGATAAAATTCAAAACATACGGGTGCGTGGCGGCAATTGCCTCATCAGATATTTTGTGCGAATTGGCAAAAGGAAAAACGCTGGAGGAAGCGCAAAAAATAACCGGAAGGGATGTCTTAAAAGAGGTGGGCGAGGTGCCTGCCCTAAAAGTGCATTGTTCCATTTTGGCGCAAAATGCACTCAAAAAAGCAATTGAGGAATACAAGAAAAAAAGCCAATAGCCTTAAAAAATCTAGAATGCCTATCTCTTGCGTGGTTATATGAAGCCTATTTTCCTATTTGCATTTGTTTTTGCGGCATTGGCCGCGTTTATCCTCTTTTCCGGGTGCATCTCAAACGCATGCACAACGGATGCTTCCTGCCGTGACTGGCAATATTGCGACACGGTGGCAAAGCAATGCGCCCTGCGGGACAACGCCTGTGCATCAGATGTTGACTGCAACGATGAAATGCAATTTTGCGAAAACCATATCTGCACCTATTATGAAGGGCTTTGCAGGGAGGACGCGGACTGCGAAGGGTGGCAGCTTTGCGCCCAGACGCAAAATGAGTGCAAGCCCCGCGCCGGCTACTGCTCATCCGACTCCTACTGCGACATAACAAGCGAGAGGTGCGATGAAATCACCCACACCTGCAGGCCGAAAAAAGGCATGTGCTATGACAGCTTTGACTGCGAGGCGCACCAGACATGCGACATAGAGAGCAGAAAATGCGTGGCATTAAAGGGAAGGTGCGACGTGCCACTTGACTGCCTTGGCTATCAATTCTGCAACACAACTATTAATTATTGCCAGACAAGGGAGGGCTTTTGCAGCAATGATTTGGATTGCGAGGAATTTCAATTTTGCGACGCGGAGATAAAAAGATGCCGCACCTCCGGCGGCTATTGCGATGCGGAAGAGGATTGCAACCTCTGGGAGCTTTGCAACCCCTCAACACACGAATGCGAGCCAAAGAAAAACCTTTGCGGCTCATCAGGGGAGTGCGAGAGCTGGCAGGTGTGCGACATGGCAAATTACAGGTGCGCATCCCGCCCAGGCATGTGCTCTGATGACTTTGAGTGCGGCCCGTGGCAAAAATGCGACACAAAAGAGCACAAATGCGCCACAAAGGCAGGTTTTTGCCAGACATCTGCAGACTGCAAATTTGACCAAAGGTGCGACAACAACCCCTCATCAGAGAGCGCATACAGGTGCGTTGATGTGCTCTGCCGCTCAAACGAGGATTGCCCGGGATCAAGCTGCGATCCAACAACCCAGCGATGCCGGGGCGCAAAGTAATTGCTTTTTATTTTTTTAATTTGTATTTTATACAAAAACCAAAGGTGAAACTATGCACAATTTTGATGATGAATGGGGACCTGAGCGGGTATTGGAAGTATATGACCCGAAAACAAAGGTACACGGAGTGGTTGTAATAGACAATACTGCTATAGGGGTAGGAAAAGGCGGCATGAGAATGGTGCCTGATTTGACAGTAAAAGAGGTCGCAGGGCTTGCCCGCGCCATGACATGGAAGAATTCATTGGCAGACATTCCTTTCGGCGGCGCAAAATCCGGAATTCGCGCAGACCCGAAAAAAATAAACAAAGAGGAGGCAATTCGCGCGTTTGCACGCCTTCTTGCGCCCGTAATTCCAAAATACTATGTATCAGGCCCTGACATGAATATCACCGAGAAAGAGATGGCATGGTTTTCCGACGAGCTAAAAGACAAAAAAGCATGCACAGGAAAGCCGTCAGAGATGGGCGGCTTGCCGCATGAGCTCGGCTCCACTGGCTTTGGAGTGGTGCAGGCGGCAAAGGTGGCGATGGAATTTATGAAAAAGCCTATCTCAGGCGCAACCGTTGCGATTGAGGGCTATGGAAACGTGGGAACATTCACCCACAAATTTTTGGAAGAGCTTGGGGCAAAAGTGGTGGCAATTTCCGACTCAAAAGGAACCGCTTATTTGCCGGCAGGCTTTAAGCATAATGAGGCGCTTGCAACAAAACAGGAAAAAGGCACCATTACCGCATATGCGGGGGCAGAGAGGAAGGATGCAAAAGATTTGTTTGCACTTGATGTTGACATCCTGATACCCGGAGCGCGCCCGGATGTGATAACCGCCAAAAATGCAAATGATGTAAAAGCAAAGCTTGTTGTTGAGGCAGGAAACCTTCCCATGACGCACGAGGTTGAGCTGATGCTTGCCGCAAAAGGCATAATGGTAATACCCGACTTTGTGGCAAACGCGGGAGGCGTAATTTCCTCATATGTGGAATTTATCGGAGGAAGCGAAAAGGAAATGTTCTCAATGGTTGGGGAGAAAATAACAAAAAACACAGCCAAGGTGCTTGAGGGCACAAAAAACCTTGACGTGCGCACATCTGCCCTCTCTTTGGCGCAGGCAAGGGTGAAGGATGCGATGCAAAAGAGGGGTTAACTTCCCTTTTTTCATTTGCAGCCTTTTTTCAATCCCTCATCCCTTATATATTTTCTTTTTGAACTATAGCATGAAACGGTGCCATTTATGCCAGCAGAAACAGTTTATGATACAAAGGTAGGCGATGTGGCAATAATAGGCGCAGGCCCTGCCGGGCTTTCTGCCGCCTACTATTGCGCAAAAGCGGGGTTGCAGACGCATGTGCTTGAGGAGCACCCAGCCGTGGGCGTTCCTGTGCATTGCGGGGAGTGCATCTCGCAAATAGCGGTTGACAGGATGGCATTAAGCCTTCCGGCAGAGGCAATAGCTGCAAAAGTAAAAGGCATACGCGTGGTTTTTCCAAACGGAGAATCCTGCATTTTGCGGGAGGAGGGCTATGTGCTTAACAAAGCCATATTCGAGCAGTCTTTGGCAGTGCGCGCGCAGGGGGAAGGGGCAAACCTCTCAACAGGGGCGCGCGTGCTTGGAATGTCCAGGCGCTCAAAAATATGGTCTCTTAATGCACGCGCATTTGAGCTAAAGGCAAAAACAGTAATAGACGCATCCGGCTTTAACAGCGTCTCAAATACTCTCATAAAAACAAACCCCCAAAAATTCTCAATAGTGAACGGGGCGCAATATTTGATGCAAGACATTCCCAACGACGGATTTATCGAATTTTTCATCTGGCCCCGCCTTGCCCCTCACGGGTATTTATGGGTAATTCCAAAGGCGGACGGCACCGCAAACGTCGGGCTTGTATCAAGCGACGCAAAGACGGTGCACTCAAACCTGAAACTTTTTATAAAAGAAAAAGGGCTTGAAAAAAACAAAATATTGCATCCCTTCGGCGGGGTAATTCCCTCCAGCGGGCCCCTGCCCCGCACATATGCCGACGGGCTGCTGATGGCAGGGGATGCCGCAGGCTTCACCTCGCCCATGTTTGAGGGAGGCACCCAGCTTGCATTAAAAAGCGGGGAGCTGGCGGCAAGCACAATAATCAATATTGAAAATTCCATAAAGCAAAAAAACGCGCAGGAGAGCGGCGAGCAAGGCGCTCCAGAGTTTCCCCCTGAAAAAGAGGAAGACTCTTACAATGAAAAATATCTCTCATCATACGAGGCCGCATGGAAAAAGGAATTTCCCCCATACCCGCGCCTTCTCAAAGGAAAAAATCATTTCTACTCGTTTAGCGAGCAGGACCTTAACAAGTTAGCAAGCATTTTGCCCGAGGATTTGACTGATTTGCAATTTATGGATAAAATGCAAATAGGGGCGCGCCTTCTTACAAAGGCGCCCGGGCTTATTGCAAAAAACTTTTTCTCTGCGATGGACACATTCGCATATTCCACCGGGGAGAATTACGGCTGGTAAAAATATTTTGAATTCAACCAGCCAAACCTACTCATACTTTGAGAGCAAATTCTCAATATCAATATTCTCAATCGGCTTTTTAACAAGAGGCCCGCTTTGCAGCTGGGGCAACCCGTTCTCATACGTGGGCGCATCTGCCTTGTAAAAGACTCCGAGGGGAATTCTCTCTTTCCACTCCCAAGCCCTCTCGTAAGCCTTCAATTTATCAAAAGGCTCATATCCCTCATCCTCAAGCTTGTATGTTTTTTTCCTGAAATACTCAAAAGTATTAACACGGTTCCACACAACGCAGGGCTGCATAACATCTATTAGCGCAAACCCCTTATGCTCTATTCCTCCCTGTATTAGCTTTGCAAGATGCACCAAATCTCCGCTAAAGCCGCGCGCAACATAAGTTGCGCCCATCGTAATTGCAAGTGCTATGGGATTCACAGGCACCTCCAATACTCCTTCCGGCGTGCTTTTTGTCTTAAAACCCTGCTCGGATGTGGGGGACGTCTGCCCTGTGGTAAGCCCGTATATCTGGTTGTTGTGCACAACATAAGCCATATCATAATTTCTTCTGCATGCGTGCACAAAATGGTTTGTGCCTATCCCGTATCCGTCCCCGTCTCCGCCAACTGCAATCACGTTTAATTCATGGTTTGCAAGCTTTATTCCCGACGCGGCAGCCACCGCCCTTCCGTGCAGGCTCTCAAACCCGTACGCCCTGATAAAATGCGGCAATTTTCCGGAGCATCCTATTCCGGATGCAATAACAACATTATGAGGCTCAAGCTTTGCATCCACGAGAGCTTTTTTCAATGATGCAAGAATTGAGAAATCCCCGCATCCGGGGCACCACGTGATGGTGTGGCTATCCTGCGCATAATCTTTTACACTAACCATAAATACCTATTTCTCCTCTCCCTTTTGCATAAGGGATTTTATTTTCTCAACCATTCCCTCAACGGTAAATGGCCTTCCGTCATATTTGAGGTACGCGTTCTCAATAAGCACACCTGTTTTTTCGCGGATAAGCCCCCTCATCTGCCCCTCGCTGTTTCCCTCGCATATAAGGGTTTTTGAAGCCGCCTGCAATGCCTGCTTTATGGTATCTGCCGCGAAAGGGGAGGCATACTTTATGTGCATAAACCTTATGTTAATATTCTCTTTTTGCAATTCCTTCATCGCCTCAAGCACAACTCCTTTTGTGGAGCCCCAAGAGACAAGCAAAAATGTTGACTTGGAATTTCCAAAGAAAGCCGGCTGGTAGGTGTTCGGGTTTATCGCATTTAGCTTTTTTGCCCGTTTATCTATCTGTGCAATCCTATTTTGCGCATCCTCGCTTGTGTATCCTGTTTCATCATGCTCGTATGATGAGCACACATATATACCGTTTTTCTGCCCCGGAATGCAACGGGGGGAAATTCCGTTCTTTGTTATTTGGTGCCTTAAGAATTTATCAGCATTTTCCATCTGCTCATCAGTTTGCAGCTTTCCTCTTTTTACTTTCATTCCGGTTTCCTTAAACCTCTCGACAATCTGCATGGATTCTCCTATATATTTATCAAGCAAAATTATTGCAGGCGTTTGCGCAAGCTCTGCCATGTTAAACACATTAAATGTTTCAGCAAACGCCTCCTGCGCATCCCCCGGCATGCATACTATGCGCGGGAATTCCCCTTGCGAAGCATGCAACGCAAACCTCAAATCCGCCTGCTCAGTATAAGTGGGAAGCCCTGTGGACGGCCCTGCCCTCTGCACGTTTAATATGACGCAGGGAATTTCAGCTATCCCCCCGTTTCCAAGCGCCTCGCACATAAGCGAGAAGCCTCCTCCTGAAGTGGCTGTCATCGCCCTCACTCCTGCAAACCCTGCGCCCAAAATATAATTTATGGCTGCAATTTCATCCTCTGTGTGCTTTACCACTATTTCCTGCCTAACCGCGTGCTCTGCCATCCAATGCAATACTGATGATGAGGGGCTCATCGGATATTCTGCCACAAGCCGCAGGCCGGCTTTTACCGCCCCTATGCATACGGCGTCATTTGAGTTGAGAAGAAGGGTTTTTCCTGCCCTTTTAGGCTCAATTTTTATTTCAAATTCCTGCTTTTTTGCCGCCTTAACATGCTCGTATCCCATTTTTGCCGCTACCCTGTTTTTTTCAACAACTTCGTCCCCTTTTGTTGCAAATGTTTTTTCTATCAAATCATAAAGCCGCTCAATCTGCATCCCAAGCACGGCAACAACCGCGCCCATTGCCGCCTGGTTAAGAAATATCTCCCCTCCCGCCTCGCGTGCAAATTGGGAGAGAGGCACGTCAAATAGGCGCACATCCGCCCTTTTTACGGAAATATCCTCTTTTTTCACCTTGTTTGCATCATAAATAATTACTCCTCGCTGGCTCATCTCATCCGCATGCTCCATTACCGCCCTTGCGTTTAGCGCAACAAGCAAATCTATTTTGCCGTGCAGCGCCCATATTTTCTCATCCGACACCCTGGCGGTGAAAGTGTTGTGCCCTCCCCTGATAAGCGAAGGATAATCATTTTCAGCAAAAGCCCACAGCCCGCTTCTTTGCGCAAGCTTGCAAAACATCGAGCCTATGGTGGCAATTCCTGCACCGGCTTCGCCTCCCGCCTTGAAAGTCATGTTGTTGATTCGCATAATAACATACTCCTTATCTGCTCGCCTCTTGTTGCAATTGCTTTAAGGTTAATAAACCTTATTTCCATTTTCAGGAAAATTTCGTCAATAGCACAAAAAAATAAAAATAAGAAAAAAATTAGAAGCTGTTTACTTTTGCAAGCGCCTTCTCAAGCTGGTCCTTGTAATATATTCCGAAGAATATGAGCACAATTCCGCCCATGATAAGCCCCGCGCCTTTAACAGCAAAAAGAGAATCTATCCATGTGCTTGCCCCGATTATGAGCACAAGCCATCCTGCTCCGAAAAAGAGGGTGCTGTAAATTATGGGGGGCACAAGCTCCTTTACCATCAACGCGCTCTTTTTTGTCATCTGCTCAAGCTTCTCTGTCACCTTGTCCGCCATCTCATTTACTTTCACTTCCACTTTTTCCGTGGCTTCCTCAACAACCAAATCAACGTATTTTTTTGAAGCCGCAAACAAAATGTCTTTTATCAGCGATGAAACCATATTTTACACCCCTATTTTTTTGATAATATCGCGCCCAGCGCGATTCCTGCCAAAAGCGCAACTCCTGTGTAAAGAAGCGGCTTCTCCCTTATATCTTTTTTTAGCTCATCCACATCCACGTGCTTGTCAAGCTCTGCCTCAAGCTTCTCATGAAGCTTATCCATTTTCTCCCCTATTTCCTTTTCCGCCTCCTGAATTTCCTTTTTCACGTTCCTTTTCGCGGAGGATACCGCCTTTTCTCCGGCTTTTTCCGCTTTTTTCATATCCATAGCCAACACCTGCATGCATTTATGCCCCTAACACCCCCTCAATGTTTAAAAATTTGACATATGGGGGGAAAGGGGGGGAATCCCATTATTTCTCCCCGCACATATTCAGGAAATTCTTAAGCACTTTTTTCCCGCTCTCTCCGGATGCTTCTGGATGAAATTGCGTCCCGTATAATTTTTTGGTTTTGTGCCTCATCGCCTCGTTGGCGCAGGTTTGCGATTTTGCAAGAAGCTCAAATCCTTGCGGCAAATCAATAAACTCGCGGTGCTCTTCCCTGAAAACCGCCTCTTTTGCAATTCCTGCAAACAATCCGTTTTCCTCCAAAACGCGCACCTGCTCGTTTTTGTCTATCATTTCCCCTATATGCGCCTTGGCGCCGTATAGCATCCCTATCACCTGATGCCCGAAGCATATTCCCAAAACAGGAATTTTTGCCTTTTTTACAAATTCAAGATTGTCCAAATATTTTTGAGAGCCCGCATCAGTTAAAAGTATCGGCGAGCCGGAAATAATAATCCCTGAAAACTCGCAAAATCCGCGCCCAGCGCACTCCTCCATCTTCACAACTTTCAGCCGAAAGCCCGCCTTGCCAACACTAGTTTTAATCTCCTCAAGCCAAGAGGTTCCGCAATCAATAATGCAAATCATATTGCGCCCGCCGGGATTTGAACCCGGGTCTCAGGCTTGGGAAGCCTACATCCTACCAGGCTGGACTACAAGCGCGCATACCTTTTTATGCACGCAAATAAATAAAAACAGCTTTTCTAGTGGTGAAGCTTCTTGTATTCGGCCCTCTCATTTTGCACAGAGTCAACATATATGAGCGCCCCCGAAACAATAAACAAAAATACGGATGGCAGCCAAAGCGCGTGCATATTGTCAGAGACAAAATAAACTGCCATAAGCGAGCCTATAACCGCGACTCCCCCGTTTATGGCAAGCGCGCTAACATGCGCCCCCAAATAATAAACCGCCTCATCATACGCGAAGAAGGCAATGGCTGTAAGAATTGCCATCAGCGCAACGTATGGCCATTGCGAATAATCCATTCCTTCCATTTCGGGCGGATTTATGGCAACCCATAAAAGAAGGGCGAAAAAACCGATAATAAAAGGATAAAAAAGCACGTCTATGATGCTAACATCCATTTCCACTTTTTTTATTATTATGGTGCCGATTGCCATGAAAACCATCGCAATTGCGGCAAGCCAAACCCCGCCCGCCTCTCTCATCTCAAAATTCCAGTCAATTATAAGGGAAAGCCCGCCCATGGCAAAAACAGCCGCAAGCAGGGCGGCAAGCCCCACCCTCTCTTTGAGAAACACAACCGAGAGCCCAAGCACTATAACCGGCTCAATAAAGCTTATCGGCTTTATGGAAGAAACCGGCGCCTCCTCAAACGCCTGCAACAGAAGCAAAAACACCACGGCTATTATAATTCCTATCGCCGAAATCTCCGCCCAGTCCTTCATCCCTTTCACCGGCTGCCTGTTTTTTTTTGAGAAAAGGATAAAAGAGAAAATAAGCGCCGCCCCTCCCATGCGCACAAGCGCTATTATTTCCGAGGGCCAGCTTGAGGCAAGCACCCTGAGAGTCCCAACAGAGGAGAAAGAAATAATTGCAAGCAAAAGCCAAATTATCCTGCGCATACCTTCCACAACCCCTCAAAAATAATTGCCGCCGCAATAGCGCAATTGCACTCGCCAACATCAGCAAAACAAGCAAAGCTATTTTTGCAAGCCCGCCTATCCCGCACACGCAACCCTCCTTTTCACATGCTGCAAAATAATCGCCGCAAAGCTTCCGGCAACCGCGGTAAAAAGCTGCAAAATTCCCATGGCGCCCAATACTGCGGCAGGCAATGCGCCAAGCATCACCAGTGCATATGCTGCCAAAAACAAAAATAAGCATTTTAGAAAAATCCCAAAAATTATCCCGGAGAATTTCTCCCGCAACCCGCTAAACCCGGCTCTCTTAACAGAGAGCACAAGAAGGGAATTTCCAACCCAAATAATCGGCATCAGCAAAAAAAGAGAGCCGTTAAGGGGCCCGAAAATAACTCCTGCCGCCAAAGCCCCAACACTTGGCAAAATTATAACCGGGAGAAGCTTGTGCCCGCGCAAATTAAATGCAGCCATCACAAGCGCCGCATTCACAATTGCACCTAGTAGAATTTGCGGGTGCGCAATAAAAAGAGGCGCAAAAAAGCATGCACAGCAATAAATAACAAATTCCGCATTTTCATAAATCTCTTTGAGGGCATATTCCTGCCTGCCAAGAAACCCGCCTTTTTCAAAAAAAGAAAATTTCAAAAACGCAAATCTCTCTCTCATATAAGCAACCCCGGCGAAAAGCCGCCCTTTTGCAAAAACGCATGAATCTCTCTCATATTTGCAACCTATTACCCCAAAATTTATATAATATGCCAAGCTTGCACCTAATGTGGCAGAGAAAAATCCAAGGCAGGCTGAAAAGGGCGAGCCCTCGGCATCATTTCTAAAAACTCTTGAGACAGAAAACAGGCAAAATCCCTCCCTTTTTCACGACGCCTCAAAATGCACGCGGTGCGGGCGCTGCGCCATCCAATGCCAAAAAATACAGGGCTTAAGCCCCATGGAATTTGAGGAGGGAAGCCACCGCTGGAAATATTGCCCTACCTTAAGCCACGGCCCAAACCGGGCATTTTGCGTCTATTGCGGGCAATGCGCCCTTGCATGCCCAACAGGCGCAATATCGGAAAAATCCTCTTTGCAGGAAGTGAAAAACGCGATAGCCGACTCCTCAAAATTCGTGATAGTGCAGACCGCCCCCGCCGTACGCGCCTCTTTGGGGGAAACACAGGGAATGCCTGCAGGAAGCCTTATCACAGGAAAAGTGGTGGCAGCATTGCGCCGCCTAAAATTTGACAAGGTGCTTGACACAGATTTCGGGGCAGACTTGACTATAATGGAGGAGGCGCAAGAGCTTGTGCAAAGAATTGAAAAAAATGAAAACCTTCCCCTAATAACCTCATGCTGCCCCGCATGGGTAAAATATGCCGAGCATTTTTACCCCTCTTTGCTTAACAACATAAGCTCATGCAAAAGCCCTCACCAGATGTTTGGCGCAATCGCAAAATCCTATTATGCAAAAAAGCTGGGCATCTCCCCAGAAGAAATAATTGTTGTTTCCATAATGCCATGCACTGCCAAAAAATTCGAGTGCCTCCGACCGCAAATGCAAAACAACGGCTTGCGCAATGTCGATTATGTGCTTACAACCCGCGAGCTTGGCAAATGGCTATCAGAGGAGAAAATAGAGCTTCGCTCACTGCCTGATGAATTTTATGATGATTTGCTTGGCGCCTCATCAGGCGCAGGCGCGATATTTGGCGCGACAGGGGGGGTAATGGAAGCCGCATTGCGCGCGGCTGCGGAAAAAATTGAAGGCAAGAAAATCGAAAGCGTGGAATATTCGCAGGTGCGCGGAGAGGAGGGAATAAGGGAGGCAACCGTGCAGCTAGGGGGGAAAACCCTAAACCTTGCAATAGCGCACGGGCTTAAAAATTCCAAAAAACTTCTTGAGGATATCAAAAATAAAAAAAGCAAATATCATTTTATAGAAATAATGGCATGCCCCGGCGGATGCGTAGGCGGAGGCGGGCAGCCTATTCCAACAAATGTGCAAATAGTGAAAAAAAGAAAGCTTGCCCTCTACCACCAGGATGCTATTCTTCCCTTGCGAAAGCCGCAGGAAAACCCGCAGATAATCTCACTTTACAAGGAGTTTCTCGGCGAGCCGGGCTCAAAAAAAGCGCACGAACTATTGCACACAACGTACGGGGAGAGAAAGTCCGGGCGAATTTGATTTTGCCCATCACTTTTTTTATTTTAATTTGGCTTTATTTTTGCAACGCCTCTTTCTTATTTAATCAGCCTTGTCCCTATTATTACTATTGCAATAATGGCAATCCAGTAATTTTGCGCAAACATTTCCCCAGCAAAAAGAATGGGGGTGGATGCAAGAAGAAGCAACCCCACGCCGATATCTTTTCTAAACGAGCGCGCAATCTGCTCTTTTGCCCCCTCCTGCGCAAGAAAGTCTTTTTTGCGAAGAATATAGCCGAAAAGAATTCCAAGCGCCAAAAATGCAAAAGCTATGTTTGCAACATATATGGAAACAACAATTTTGCTATGGGAATATTCCCCGTGCATATCAGTGGTAAAGGGAAGAAAAACTATCAAAAGCACAAAAATCAGGTTTATTTGGGAAAACACCCTGTCAAACCTTTTTGCAGTATTGCACAAAAACACATGCCCTTGCCAGAATGCCGCAATCACAAAAAAGCTTATCACAAAGCTTGCAAGTGTGGGAAGTTGGTGCATTATCCCTTTTAATATGGATGCCTCGTCAGTGCCACCTTTCCCTATCTGCTCCACGCTAAATGAGAGCACAAGCAAAGTTATTGCAAACGCAATTATGGCGTCAGTAAACGCAATAACCCGCTCTTTTGAATCCTTTCTTGAAAACCAGCTGCCGGCCCCTCTCATAAAAATAAAAACTCTGCTAACTTTATAATCATTCGCAATCAGCCTTTCCGCAGCAATTTTTCTTATCAATTTTATGCCGCAAAAAATTGGGCAAGCGCAAACGCGCCAGCAAAGCCTGCAATAAGAAATATTGCCGCAACCCTCTCCTTCCCGCCCTTAAACGCATCAGGCAAAAGCTCCACTGCAACCACATATGCCATTGCTCCCGCGGAGAGGGAAAGCGCAAAAGGCACAAGCGGCGCAAGCGCGCTTAAAAAAAGAAACCCAAAAATAGCTGCAACCCCTTCCGCAACTCCTGATAGCACCCCAAAACCAACTGCCTTTTTATTTTTCATGCAATAGCATGCAAGCGGAGCCGAGACAAGCAATCCTTCTGGAATATCCTGCACCGCAATAGAAGTTGCCACAAGCCATCCAAGCGCCCCAGAGCTTGCAAACGCAAACCCCACCGCCAATCCTTCGGGTATATTATGCAAAATAACCGCGCCTGCAAGAAGTGCGGATTTTCTCTCCCCCTTTCTGCCTTTGTGCCCCTCCTCAGGGCATTCAATACCCATATTGCCCTGCCTGCTCCCGCATTCATGGCGCATATTCGCATTTCCTCTTCCCAAATGCATATGGCGGTGTTTTCCATTCCCGCAATTTTGCCTCATTCTCATCAATTTGCCATGCGCATGGGGTATTGCTCTCTCAAGCAATGCAATGGCTCCAACCCCAAACAAAAATCCTATTATTGCCCCTCCGGCTTCCGACTGCCAAGACTCCCCGAACATCTCAATTATAGAGAATGCCATCACACCTGCCGCAAACGAGAGAAGTGCGGAATACACCGTCCTGTCCACCTTTTTTATAAGAAGCACAAGAGCCGCGCCAAAAGAGGTGGCTCCGGCAATCAGCAAAGCTCCCATTGCAGGTTCTATAAATTCCATAAGAAACTAATTTGCCCGCCCTTATATAAAAACCAACTGCAAACTCAAATCCCGCCAAAAACCAATTCCTGCATTCTCATTTCCAAAAGTCCGCTCCGCCATTTGTCCCAAAACCCCTCCAATGCATTTTATTGCCAAAGCAACCAGCAAGCGCACAAAAAGCATCTGATTGCGCAAATCCTTCTCCTTTTATTTTTTGCGCATTTAACCCTTTTATGCAAAAAGCAACGTTTGCCGCAGGCTGTTTCTGGGGCGTTCAGGCATATTTTGACAAATTGGAAGGCGTTAGCAAAACCGCCGTCGGCTACACCGGAGGGCGCACAGAAAATCCCACTTACGAGAAGGTATGCTCCCGCTCCACGGGGCACGCGGAAGCAATAGAAATAGAATTTGACGAGAAGAAAATTTCCTACAGGCAGCTGCTCTCCCATTTTTTCAAAATGCATGACCCGACGCAGAAAAACCGGCAGGGGCCGGACGCGGGGGACAATTACCGCTCGGCAATATTTTATCACGGCGCATCCCAAAAAAAGCAGGCAGAAGAGATGATAAAAGAGCTAAACGCCTCAAAAAAATACTCCAAGCAAATAGCAACAACCCTTGAAAAAGCCTCCGTTTTCTGGAAAGCGGAAGGATATCACCAAAAATATTACAAAAAGCACAACGTTTCCTGCCACATATAAAAAACTCTTTTTTCCGCCCGAATTCAAATCTGCTTTTTCTTATTTTCTCTTTTTCCCAGAAGCAATTATTCCCCCTGGCAGATTCTTCCCGCACCCATATCAATGGTTTTTGCGCTTTAACGCTTTTTCGGCGCAACCTTTCTTGCCACTCCTCTTTTCCCGCATGCAGCAATTTTCAGCCCTGTTTGCACCAGCTGCTTCACGTCCGCTATAACCATTTTCCCAGCATCGGCAGAACCCAACACATAACTTGCATGCGCAAGCTTCAGATTCCCAAAAAGCCGCACATTTTTTTCATATATCTGCAAAATTGCCGCCCTCTCCCTCATGCTGCAAAAAACCGCAAATTTTTTCCCATTATCCACAAAAACATTCTCAGCTTCCGCCGCCCGCCCAATCGCTTCCCTTGCAGAGAAAAGTATCCTTTTTGTGCGTAAAAATTTGTTTTTCACCAAAAGCCGCAGCGCCTTTAGCTTAAGCCGCGGCTCTTTTGATTCAAGCGCCTTCAAAACTTCTTCCCTTGCCTTAAAAAGAAGGTAATTTGAGGGGCTCTCACCCGCTCTCTTATTGTATTTGAAAAAATAACTCCCACTGCCTTTTTGCGAAGGAATATTTTGCAAAGCCTTCAAAGCCATGCAATTATTTATATAATAAAAAACTTTTAACCCTGCCTCACCTGCGCTCCTCAATTATTCTCGCAGTATTTATGTTCCTTGCCCCGTATGTGGGAACAGGCTCTGCTTTAAATGGCACACCATCCGAGAATTTCCACTCGACTTTTACCTCCCCTCCACTCACCCGCGCATTATGCCCTTGTGCGCCCGCATAATGCTCCATATAATTATTCGCGCACCACTGCGCCATCTTTTGCATATCTGCAAAAAGTTCATCAGGCACCTGCTCAAATATCGAATTTAGGGCATCTGACATAACCCACTTCCCCCCTGTATTTTTCAGCAGGAAAGAATGGCTGATTTTATCGCTCTTTGCCTCCCCGCCCCCTTTCGGGATTATCTGCGCGTTTGCATAAATGCTTACAATATACATATTTTCCAGCGGCACGTTTGCAAGCACATTGTCCGCGTTTGCCTCAAGCAGGGAAATCTCGTCGCAATCCCCTTTTTGCATTTGCACCACCTGCTTTGGGGATAGAAAATATGTCCACGCCCCGCCCGCCCCGGGCATGTTTGCCTCAAAAGAAATATTCCTCCCTCTTCCAAGGGCTTCATGTATAATTTGCTCTTTTTTTGCATCATCTGCTTGCGCAAACTCCGGATCAATTTTTTGCGCCCAATCTACAACCGGCGCCAGCCCTTTCTCATCCAGCCAATATTTTTCCAAAAGTATAATCTCCCCTACTTTTTCAATAATTTCCTTATTCTTCCCGGTTATATTGTAATTTAATGCGGAGAAATGCCTATTGTCCCTAACTTCGGGGTTTTCCCCATTCTCCAAAAACAAATCCGCCACTTCTTCATACCCCCTCCCAACAGCCAAATGGAAAGGCGGATTCTCAAGCCCCTCAACCCCTGCCTTTGCCGGGTTTTTCTTGTTTTCAAAAAACATCTTAAGCATCTGAATGCTTTTCTCTTTTTGCGCAGGATACCCTTCAACCGCCAAATAAACCGGGTTTTGCGCGCTGCCAAGCATAAAATTCGGGTCTGCCCCATTTTCAAGAAGCTTTCCAACCCTTTGCAAATCCGCCTCCCGCGCGCAATACGCAAGAGGGGAAAATTCGCCTTTATCCGCAATATTCAAATTCGCGTTCTTTGCAACCATCTCATCAATGAGGGAGAGGCGCTCCCAGCTTGGCATGCCTTGCGCCCCTTCCCATGCCCTCTCAAGCTCCCGCGCCCCCATAGCCAAATATTTGGAGCTGGCTCTCTGCTCAAGGGTTTTCTCTTCCGCAAGCTCAAACTCCTCCCCAGCCATCATTTTAAGCAATTCAAGCACAAGTTTTTCCCTTCCCATTCCACGCGAGAAAAATCCAGGCTCGGCTCCGCGGTGGTTTATGCATATTCCCCCAGTCTCATCTGCTATCTTGCGCAAAAGAAGCACTTTAAACCCTTTAGCGCCAGCCTTGTTTAGGAGCTCCACAACCTTCTTCTTTCTCTTATTCTCTTTGCCAAGGGAATCTGTTTTCTCCTCCCTTCTCTGTTTAACCCTTTTTTCCAGAATTGCTATTTTTTCCCCATACCCTTCCGCCTCCTTTAGTTTCTGGTTTGCATCCTGAAAATATTCCTCCGCCGTCTGCAGGGCAAAATCCCCTCCCTTTTCCAAGAATTCATTGCCCCATTCCATATACTGCTTTGCCCAGTAGAGTGCATTCTCCAAATCTTTCTTTGCACTCTGAAGTTCAAACTTCGTCTCCCATGTGCCAAAGTCAAATTCCAGCTCTTCCTGTTTTCCGGGAAGAAGCCATGAATAATCCTCCTCAGTTTTCGGCAGCGGCTCTCCAATCTCAACAAAATGCACTCTTGCATTCACTTTTTTGGCGCGTTCAATAAGCTCAACCGCCTTGTCATAATTTCCGAAAAACCACTCGCCATGCCTGTCATCTCCAAACCCGTCACCAACCCATCCAAAATGCCTCTCAGGCATCCGGCTCAGCGGGCGCGGCCCATACATTTTCTCCTCAATTTCCCATTCTTCAATCTGATGCTCCAAAGTAGACAAATAATATTCATACTGGCGCCTGCTCCCCTCTATCTCAATGGTTTTGCCTTTCACTTTTTTGCCGCCAAACCTGCCTATTATATAATTTGCCGCATCCTCCGCATCCCCTACCCAATAAGACATGCTTCCAGATTCATCAGTGCTCATCACCATGTCTATGCGCCTGTCGCTCTGAATAATTTTCTCAACAATTTCCTCCTGCTGATCCTTTGCCTCCTCCACGCTTGCCGGCTCTTCCCCTTCCGATTTTCGCGGCTCTCTTACCACCTTTAGCGCAGGCTCCCAGGCACCGGAAGAATTTTTTACCTCAAGCAAAGCAGATTCTCCAGCATCAAGCATTTCAAATACGCTAACTGCATTATTTTTGGCATCAACAAGGCACAAATCCCGGCTCATCTTCTCAAACCTGAATGAGAGCTCCTGCCCGCCCACGCGCACCTGCATTCCGTCAAGCTGCAAATAAATTTGCTGCAGCTGCGCCCGGTTCAAATTTTCCCCCCCACCCACCTTCACCTTCGGCTGCCCGCTAACCTTATCCACAAAAATTTCGTATTTGTAGCTCACTGACGCCTGCCGCAGCTTTGCATAGCATTCCTCAACTTCCGGAGTATGCAAATGCGAAGGAAAGTAAATTCCCTCCCCTCCCATCGCCCCAACCGCGCTTCTAAACCCTTCTAAATTGGAAGAATTCAAAATTTTCTGCAAAATGTTTTGTTGCATCCCGCTGTTTCCTACTGCTCCAAAACCGGAAAAGAATCTCTTGTTATTTATGTCAGTGGCATCCTCAATAAGCGCCCTCTTTATTTCTTTCCAGTTATTTCCGTTCAGCATCTGCGCAAGCGATTCTCCGGTAAGCCATGCCTGCTCCCCCACCACATGTGCATTTATCCCGTATTTTGTCGAGAGAATTTTTCCTATCTGCGCAGGAAGCTTCTGCACAAGCGCATGATTTGTTTCCAAATATTCCTGCTTATCCACCCTCTCTATGGTTATGGGCTGCACAATGTAATATGGCAGCCCTTCCATTCCGGCAACTTTTTTTGCAACACCTGCCGCTATTGCGGCAGCATCCGAGAGGGTGGGAACATATTCCCTATCCACCTTCTCAACGCTTGCATAAGTTTTTCTTATCTCGCGCATCTGGGAAAAAGAGACAAATTCCTGCCTTCCCTGCTCAGTTGTGCGCGTTATTTCCTCATGCACCCAATTATTATCCGCCGCAAGCGCCTTTTTGAGATTTGCATACTGGGAAAAAGAGTAATTCTCCAGCCCCATTCCATCAGGCCATGGCATAACTCCCATTCCCGCAATTGCCTGCGGCTGCTGCGCCTCCGGAGCTTTTCTCTGTCTTTGCAAAGGCATACTCTCCTCTATTGCGCTCAGAATTAAAAGGTTTTAGAAGAAGTGAATACGGCAGAAAAAGCAACCTCGCAAGGCGCCGCCATTGCGAAGCGCCTTATTTTTGCAAGGGGATAAACCATAGGGGGCAAGCAAGTGAAAGTGAGTGCGGCCGCCGGGATTTGAACCCGGATTAATAGCTCTCTTCGCCCCTTTTTGGGGTGAAGCCCTTTTTTTGCAAAAAGGGCTCTTGGAAGGCTATAGTCCTAACCAGGTTGAACGACAGCCGCGCAAACTATTTATGCAAAACAACAAATATAAACAAAAGGGTAAGGCATATTCTGCAAAAACCGCCCCCTAAACTGAAAAAAGCCCGCTTAAAAAAGGCGGAAGAAAAATTTCCCCTTAGGCGGAAAAAGCCTCTGCGGGCTTAAGGGCGCGGCGCGTTTTATTATTTGGCAGAAACCCATGCAAGAATTGCAAGCGCAAGCGCTGCAAACACCAGGGGTAAAGTGTCAAATATTCCGGCGGCCCCTATACCAAGCATCCTGTGAAGCTGGGGGATTGAGGAAATTCCGAAAAGCATAAACGCTATCACAGCAAACAAAATTCCCAAAGTAAGCTCGTTTTTCAGCTCCATATAATCCTTCAGGTAAACATACACAAGCCAGAGGGAGAATCCCATTATAAGCATGGATAAAAATGAGCGGAAAAGGAAAAAATCCCCTCCCATCATCGGTGGCATCCGCCCCCTCCCTCCTGAGAGGATAAGTGCATCGGCGGCAAAAAACAGCAAAAAGCCAAGCACGGCTATGCCTACGGCTCCAAGAGCCGCAACAGCGTTAAGCTTGCTTTCGCCTTTTTTTATTTTGTTTTTTTTCATTTTTTTTACCTCCGAGCACCTTGTGCAAATATGAATTTTCCTCCCATTCCGGCGAGATAAAATACGCGGCTCCATATCCTCCTCCAATAGAGTCTAGCACCCCGTATTTTTTCATCATCTCAACATGCGCCTGCGCGGTTTTGTAATCTACTTCTGCCGCCATCGCAAGCTTTCTTATGTTCAACGGGTTTTTCTCAATATGGCTTAGCAGCATCACCCGCGTAGGGCCTCCCTTTGTGGCAGAGAGAAGCCAGAAAAGCAGGCGTGTCTTTGCATCCATAAAAACAGCTTGTGCGCCTAAATTAATAAAACCCCACAAAAAAGAAATGGAAAATCCACCCATTGAAAATTTCTAAAAAAAGAAAAAAAGGGGAGAAAATTAATTCTCCTCCAGCATCGGGCATCCGAATCCGCCCTTTGCAAACCCTTTTGCACCCATAGGTGTCTCATTCTCGCCTCCACGGGAAAACATTCCCTTGCCATGCATCATTCCTTTTCCCGCAAATCCGGCGGATTCATGAAGCTGCTCCCTTATCTGCGTTGCTTCCTCATAGTTTCCGGAAATTCTAGCCTCATGCATTTGCACCATCAGCTCAAACTGCCCGTCCTGCAGCCAGCGGGGCCCGTAGCCATCATTTGCCAATGCTTCAGCCGTTTCATAATCCCCTGAGTGCATGGCATTCATAAACTCAAAATGCTTCTGCCACCGCACCTCATCCTGCCCTTCCTGCATTCCCCAGCCCGCGCCATACGCAAAAACGGAGGCGCCTATAAGCCCGAGCGCAAGAAGCGCTATTCCAAACATTTTTTTCAACATTTCTCTCACCTCTTCTTTTCTCTTAAATTTCTGCTTATAAATGATTTTGCCGAAGTTGCCTCCAACAAACCTCCAAATTGAAGGGGTACACGAATTCCACACGCCCCCTTCACAACCCCACAAGCAACCTCCGAACTCACATATCTGGCTCGCATGCACAGCCTGCTCGCCATATATGTTCGCCACTGCTTGCCGGCAATACTGCTGTGATTGCGGGTACTGCATAAAACAGGAAGACAAAAATAAAAATTAGAAAAATACTTCCTCTTTTGAAAACCTGAGCTTTTCCCTCTGCTCATCTGCCGCATATCCAACAGGCACCACGCACGTAGGCACCAAATTTTCAGGAAGCTGCAAAATCTGCGAATACTGCGCCGCGTCAAACCCCTCCATCGGGCAGGAATCAAAGCCCAAAGCCTTAGCCCCAAGCAAAGCGTTTTCAACAGCAAGGTAAACCTGCCTCTGCGCCCACGCAAGCTTTTGCGCTTCATCCATGTTGGATGCAAAATCCCGCATCATTTTCACATAGGCGGCCGTGCTCTCTGCAGGAGAATCCCCTTTCTCAAGAGCCGCCTCCAGCATATCTATCTGCTTCTCCACATTTTTTACAGCGCAAAACACCAAAAGATGGGAGCAGGTATTTATTTGCGGCTGATTCCATGTTGCAGGAAGCAGTTTTTCCTTCGTCTGCGCATCCTCAACAACTTTTATTTTCCATGTCTGCAAATTAAACGAGGAGGGCGCATAGCGTATAAGCTCTTGCAGCTTCTCAAATTCTTCTGCCGCTATTTTCTGCCCGTCAAATTTCTTGCATGCATACCTTTCCATAACTATTTTTTCAAATTCCACAAAAACACCCCTTATTTATCTCCTGCAATTTTGCGGGCACTCAAACAAGCCATCTGCCCGCGCCTTTGCTTAATCCCTTCCACCAACCAATTATAATTCTTAGCCAACACTTATATCATTATGCAAACAATTCACGCAACCCTAATAGACCTCTCGCACGCCTATTCGGGAAAGCTCGCAAAAAAGTCAGGAGAGTCGGATTACCTTATATGCAATTACAAAGAAGGGGAGAAAGTGCTCTCCCTCTACGAGCCGCACCGCTACCCGGACAAGATACAATCCCTCACAGGCGCCCTAAACTCCTCGCAATTTTGTGTATGGGTAATAGACAAAATAGACTCCATATTTGCCCAAACCGCGCTTGCCTTAATTCTCAAAGATTTGCCCGGAATAATGGTATTTACTCAAAACGTTGTGCCTGAGCAAGCAGAGCCGATTCTAAAATCCACTCCTTTGTGGAATTGGGAAAAGCTCCAGTCGCCATCTGATGCTGATTTGCGCCAAAAGCTGCTTTCCCTAAATTTCACCCCTTCCGACTCCCCAAACACGGCATTGGTTGACTCATGTTTTGCAGTGGGGGGAGTCGGCACTGTCGCCCTCACAAAAGTAATTTCCGGCAAATTCAAAGTGCATGATGAATTAACCGTAATTCCCGGGAAAATAAAAACCGCAATCCGCTCAATACAGGAGCAGGATGAGGATGTGAAGGAAACCTCTCCCCTCTCGCGCGCCGGATTTTCCCTCAAAAACATAACTCCGGATAAAATAAAGCGCGGCGCCTACCTCACAAATTCAAACGAGATACAAGAATTCTCAAAAGGCAAAATAAAATTTTCCATCCACCCTCTCATAAAGGACGAAATCTCCAATAAATCTGAATTATTTTTTGCATGGGATTTGCAATACGTGTCTGCCAAACTGGATTTAGAGAAAATTACAGCTGCAGATGGGGAAAAAGAATTTAATTTCACCTTAGTCGCCCCTTCCGCCGCAAAAGAGGGGCAGGAAGTGCTAATTATTAGAAACGCAAAATCCCCGAAAATTATAGGAAAAGGGGAAATTTCCGGGCTAAATTAAATCCCGGCACACCGCGTGCATTGTCATTTTCCATTCCCGTTTAAAATGTCCTCCGTATGCACCGGCTTGAACCATTTCTGCGCGATTATTGTCGGGATTACCGCGGAGGCGACGACCACCGCAACCAGCACCGAGAACTGCGTCTTGTCTATGTAGCCCGCCTGATAGCCGAAAACGGATGAAATTGTGCCGAACGTGAGCCCGGTGCTCATAAGCAAGGTGGAATACATCTCGTTTTTTGGCAGATATCTCCTCGCAAGAAAATAAACTCCTATAAATTTTGCAGCCTGCTTGAGCGCAAAAAGCGCCACAAAGAGCCCGAATGCCCCAAGCACAAGGGGCAGGGAAACATTCATGCCCCCGACAATGAAAAAGAAAGGCGTGATGAGCGCATAAGCAACCGTCCTAAGCCTGTTGCGCACCTCTTTTGTGTCAGAGAGCTCGGTGAAATAAGGCGACATGAAAAGCCCGAGGAAAAACGCCGGCAAAACAGCATGGCTTGCCCCAGCCGCAGCAAAATACATAAAAATTATAAGAAGCAGGAAGATATACTTTATTTCCGGCTCAATCACCTTGTTTTTGTAAGCGTTGCTGCTGAAAAGCAGCCGGGAATGCTTTACCGCAAAGTATATTATCACTCCGGAAATAATCACGAATTCAAGGGTTCCCAAATTCGGCTTTATAAAAAGTATGGAAAGGGCAAGAGCAGTCCCTATGTCTGTTACAAATGTTGCAGACATTAGAAGCTTTCCAAGCCCGGTGCGGGACAGGCCGGTTTCAACCAGCACCGAGTAGACAACAGCCAGCGAAGTGGTGGAAAGCGCCGCGCCAGCTATAAGTGAGGCATCAAGGCTCCAGCCTGAAATAACATAAGTATAGCCGAAGGCGCAAACAAAAGGAACCAGAAATGACGCTCCCCCTATAAGCATGCTTTCCTTGAACTTCGAGCGTAGCAGGGGGAGATCCACCTCCGCACCCGCAAGAAAAGTGAGCACTATGCCTCCGAAACCCGCAAGATATGCCATCCATGGCTCTGGCTGAAGCCCGAAATAGTTTCCCGCGATTACACCCAGCAACAGCTCGACTATTGCCACTGATATGCCAAGCCGCAGCGAGATTATGCTAGCCAAAAATACTAAGATAGCCGCTATAAGCGGAACTGCGCTCACCGTGTCCATGGAAGCTCACCTTTTTTTCTTAAAGCAGAAGCCATCAGCCAGTATCGGCAGTTCGCTGGTCGCAGGCGAGCTTCATCGCCAAATATATTTTTTACAAAAAAGATTAAAAGCCTTCAGGCACGCCTTGTGCGGCAGGCTTGTTCAGAACATAAAAAAGGGCTTACCCAACCTCTCTTTTATAAACAATATCCGCCTTGCCATATTATGCCAGGCACCACTTCCCTAAAACAGGTTGCAAAAGACATCAAAGAGCTCAAAATACAGGGCGCAAGAAAAATAGCAAAGTCGGCTGTTGCCGCCCTTGTTTCACATGCGCAAATAAGCAAAGCAGATGACAAGCACGAACTCTATGAAATAATGCTAAACGCCGCAAAAGAGCTTGAGGCAACCCGCCCCACAGAGCCCATGATGCGAAACGCGCTTGACGATGCATTAAGATTCACCCTCGCGTGGGCGCGCACCCACGAGGCAAAAGACGTCTCCTCACTAAAAAAAGCCCTCTTAAGCCACCAATTCTCATTCCTCTCGCAAATGGATGACGCGATATTAAAAATCTCAAAATACGGGGCGGCGGAAATACCGCAGGGCGCAAACATTTTGATACACTGCCACTCCTCAACCACAATGCAAATTCTCAAAAAAGCATATGATGAGGGGAAAAACCCGAATGTAACCTGCCTTGAAACCCGCCCCCTCTATCAGGGGCGCCTCTCTGCGCGAGAACTCTCGGAATATGGAATTGCAACCTCGCTTTGCGTTGATTCTGCCGCAGGCAGCATAATAAATAAAATGGATTTGGTGCTCACCGGCGCGGATGCCCTATCTGCTGAAGGTGATTTGGTAAACAAAATAGGCACATTCACCCTGGCTCAGCTTGCAAAATTGCATTCTGTGCGCTTTTTGTGCGCCGCAGAAATATTCAAATACGACCCCCTAACCCGCTTTGGAAAAGCCGAGCCGATAGAGCAAAGGGACGCAAAAGAGGTGTGGGGCAGGGGAAGATACAGGAAAGAGGAGCAGTTTCTCAAAAAATATTCCCCTCTACCTCTTCCAAAAGGGATTCATGTGCTAAACCCCGCATTTGACCGCACTCCCGCGCCCCTCATAAGCGCATACATTACAGAGGAGGGGCTTATTCCGCCGGCACAGCTGGCATTGATAGCAGAAAAAAAGCTAAAAGGTGAGATTAATGGCAAAATCTGATTACAACTCAAAAAAGGAAAAAATACTAAAATTGCAAAGCTTGAAGCTAAAGGCAAAAAGAATTGATGTTATGGCCGGCGGGCTTGTGGTGGTGCTAAACGCCGGCTTTGCGCAACAAAACGACATATTCACAGGGTATCGCATCCGCGTAAAGCACAACAGCAGCCAAATAATCGCAATAGTTGATTTGACAAATGATATGGTAAAGCCGGGGGAGATAGGGCTGTTTCACGAGATAGCGCAGGAGCTTGGGATAAAAAAGGAGGCAAACGTGGAAATTTACCTCACCCGCCGCCCTGAATCCATAGAGCATATAAAGGAAAAAATAGAGGGAATCCCCCTAAAAGAGAAGCAAATAAGCGCAATAGTTACAGACATCATGGCAAACCGCCTCTCTGAAGCCGAATTATCCGCGTTCATGACAGCAAGCTATATCCGCGGAATGAGCGATGATGAGGTGGTGGGGCTTACCGACGCAATAGTTGAGAGCGGGGAGCATTTTAAAATAAGCAAAACTCCTGTGCTTGACAAGCATTGCATAGGGGGTGTTGCGGGAAACCGCACCACCATGCTAATCGCCCCGATAGTGGCGGCAGCAGGCTGCTATATTCCCAAAACCTCATCTCGCGCCATCACCTCCGCTTCCGGCACCGCAGACACCATGGAAGTTTTGTGTGATGTCACATTGCCAATAAAAGAGATGCAAAAGCAGGTAAGCAAAATTGGCGCCTGCATAGTGTGGGGCGGGGCAATAAATTTGGCGGCGGCGGACGATAAGCTCATAAAAATAAGAAATCCCCTCTCCCTTGACCCCAAGGGAGTGCTTCTCTCCTCCATCCTTGCAAAAAAGAAAAGCGTTGGCGCAAAATATTGCGTAATAGACATACCAATAGGGCGGGGCGCAAAATTAACAGACATTAAAGAGGCGCGCGCCCTTGCATCCGACTTTATCAACATAGGGCGGCGCCTTGGCATAAAAATAGAATCAATAATAACAAACGGCGAGGACCCAATAGGCAACGGCATAGGGCCGGCGCTTGAATGCGTGGATGTACTCAAGGTATTGGAAGGAAACGGCCCGCGCGATTTGACAGAGAAATCCTGCATCTTGGCAGGCAAACTGCTTGAGCTTTGCAACAAGGCAAAAGTTGGCACAGGCGCAACAGCCGCGCACAAACTATTGCAAAATGGAAAAGCGCTTGCAAAATTCAGGCAGATAGTGGAGTGGCAGGGAGGGGACGCGAAAAAGCTCTCCTCAAAAAACATCTCTCTTGGCAAATACAAATACAGCGTAAAGGCGCAAAAAGGCGGGCGCATCTCCCATGTTGACAACAAGATGCTCTCGCGCGTTGCCAGAGCCGCAGGCGCTCCTCTGGATAAAGGGGCGGGCGTATATTTATACTGCGAAAAAGGCGACATGATAGGGAAGGGCTCGCCATTTTTGGACATCTACTCAAACTCTGAGAACAAGTTAAGCGTCGCAATAAAAGTATTGGAGGGCTACGGGCCTATCGAGACCGAGAAAGTATTGCTTGACACTTTGCGCTAAAAAATGGAGGGGGAGGGAGCAGCCTCCCCATGGGCTTGAAGAAATCTGGTGTTAGATTACTTTTTGGGTGAGCCTAAGCCTTTTTCAGAAGTTGATTTGCGAAGGCATTGAAAAAGGGTTGGAAGGGGAGGGATTTGAACCCACGAACACCTAAGTGACAGGATTCTGAGTCCTGCGCATTTGACCAGGCTTTGCTACCCCTCCACGAACGCAAGCGAGTGGGGGAACCAGCGGCTTTGAGCCGTTCGGGCCCCTCCATTGCAAAAGAAGTTAGGCATATTTATCTTTAAAAACAGAATTCTAAAATTCAAGCGCGGTGCAAATTGCCTCTTTTCCTTCAAGCAATGCCTCAATCCTTTCCGGATAAAGCGCATTTACAATATATATTTTTCCCCCAACCGCGCGCAATTCCCTTATTTTTCCCGCCATTCCGCCGGTAACGTCGGGGGAATCGGACTCTTTTAAGTGCGCGATAACTTCCAAATAATTTGATGCGCTTATTTTTGGCACAACTTTCCCATCTACCATAACGCCGTCAACATTTGTGCTCATTATTATTTTCTCCGCCCCTTTTGCCAAATAAGCCATAATCTGGTCTCCGGAGCAAACCGAGCCGCCCAACTCCTCATCAGGCACCATATCCCCGTGCAATACAGGCATTTTCCCCTCTTGCAAGCAATTTTCTATTCCGCTTTTGTCAAATTTGCTTATTCTCTTGTTTTTCTGCCTTATTATGTCGCGGGGGGAAATTCTTATTGCCTCTATTCCCTCCTTTTTGAGCGCTTTTACAACTTTATCAGACAATTCAACGCAGGCGGTGTGCGTCATTTCAAAGCCGACTCTCTGCTCATCATTTTTTATGCCGTTGTCTATCTCATATTCAAGCACAAGCGAGTGCCCGAAGCTTCCCGCCCCGTGCACAAGCACAATATCGCGCATCCCTTTTTTCCAAACATTTCCCAGCATTTTCGCAAGCTTTTGGATATTTTGCAAATTCGCCTCGCACCTTCCCCTCTTGTTTGTTATCACGCTTCCTCCAAGCTTTAGCAATTTCATAGGCAAAATATGCCCGCTTTCCCTTTAAAACCTTAATTATGGCCAAAAAAGCCCCCAATCCTCCCAAATGCGCCCCCCTGCACTCATTTTCCCGCCTACCCAAAACCTCCACGCCTCTCATAAGCCAAAAAAGCCCCCCAAACCTCTCAAATGCGCACCCTGCCGCCCAAAAATCCGCCTGCGCACCCTGCCGCACAAAGCGGCATTCTATCCATTTTTTTTAGGCCTGCCTAATTTTTCCTAAAAATCCAAACCCATAAAAGATTTCGGGGGGCAATAACAAAAGGGGATTTAAATGAAAAGATACGAATTGCCAAAGCTTGATTATGAATACGGCGCACTTGAGCCGGTGGTTTCTGCGCGAATAATGGAACTTCACCATTCAAAACACCACGCGGGATATGTGAAAAACGCAAACGCCGCGATTGAAAAATTGGAAAAATCCTCCAAAGGGGATGACACGGTAGACATTTCCTCCACCCTCAAAACCCTTTCCTTCAACCTCAACGGGCACCTTATGCACGAGATTTTCTGGAAAAACATGCGCCCGCCAAAGGACGACAACATGCCATCAGGGAAAATAGCGGACGCGATAAACAAGAATTTCGGCTCATTCGGCGGCTTCAAAAAGCAGTTTGAAACAGCCGCAAACACTGTGGAGGGCTCCGGATGGGCGGCTTTGGCGGCAGACAAGGAGGGAAACCTTTTTGTGGTGCAAATTGAGAAGCACAATTTAATGCATCTGGCAGGCTTTACGCCTATCTTAGTGCTTGACGTTTGGGAGCATGCATTTTATTTGCAATACGAAAATAAGAAGGCGGACTTTGTCACCGCATTCTGGAAAGTAGTAAACTGGGAAGACGTTTCCTCCCGGCTGTAAAATTTTTTCTTTTTTCGCATTTCTTATTTTTCTTCAAATTATAGCCCAAGCTCTTTTGCCTTATTTGCAATGGCTGCAGCCATATTTTCCCGCTCAACAACCAAAATTCCGTCTTTTTGTGCCTTTTCATATTCCATGTCAAAGGCATAGCCGCCCTTTACGATTATTATGTTCTCATAGCCCGCCTGGCGCATGTCTTTCACTTCATCTGCATTATACATGTCATCAAGGCGAAAAACCTGTCCCTTGCTCACATTCTCCTGTTTTGCAATAATATCAAGCTGAGCCGCCTTGTCCTTTTTGCCGGGCATTCTCTCCCTTCCTATTATTCTCTGCGGGGTTATCATGCACGCGCTTGAGCCCATAAAATAAATTTCCTCTCTGGAAACCGGCTTTACTTCCTCCTCTTTCAAATATCCTGCCATCGGGCTGCTGTATGCAACGCACAGTTCATAAGTAGATTTTTCATCCTTGCTTGTAACAAATGATAGAATATATCCATTTGCATGAAGCGCCCGAAATTCATCAACCGTCTCAATAAAAGGCGACTGCAAAAGCTGCCATTTTTCCATGCTTTCTGCCTTTCTCTCATCTCTCTCATCATAAAACGCCTTTTTGAAATCCTCTCTTTGCGCCTTTGTTGCTGCTTTGAGCGCCTCAAATCTTTTTTCAAAAAAAGACACTATTTTCTCATCTTTTGATTCAATTATTTTTTCAGCTTCTGCCGGGTAATTTTTTATAAGCTGCAATACTGTGTAATAATCCTCTGCTACCTTCACAAGCGGCCTTAGCGCCAAAAATGCTTTCATCTCCTTTGAGTCAGAAACGCTTTTATCCTGAATAAATTCATCCATCGTATTTTTCTTAAAAAAAGGATTTATCCTTGAGAGTGCATTAATTGAAATAAAGCCGCACTCTTTTGCCCCGTTGTTAAATACGCCTTCTATAGAGCTTGCAATAACGACTTTCTTTTTTGGTTGGTAAATTTTCTGCATATTAGCACCTCTCATATCAGCTATATCCATATTGTTGTAATAATTATAATATAGTGTTTTTACTTTATAAAGCTTTCTATCCTGTATTTTCAAATGAATTCTTTAATACCTTTGTTCTCAAATAAGATTATGCGAATTCTTCTTGCAATAACAGGCGCCTCCGGCATAATATATGGCACCCGCCTGCACTCCCACCTTCTCAAAACAACTAATGAAACAAAAGCAATAATCTCGCAGGGCGCAAAAAAAGTAGCAGAGGCGGAAAAAACCCCTCTCCCTCCGGCCGACTATGATGAAAACGACTTGTCTGCCCCCTGTGCATCCGGCTCAAATTCCCCGGACGCAATGGTAATTTGCCCCTGCTCTCTAAAAACTTTGGGCGAAATCGCAAACGGCGTCGGAAGCAACCTTATCTCCCGCAGCGCGGAGGTGTGCCTCAAAGAGAGAAAAAAGCTTATTTTGGTATTAAGGGAAACCCCTTACTCATTAATCACAATTCGCAACATGGAAAAAATAACTTTGGCAGGGGGAATAATATTGCCCGCCTCCCCTGCATTTTACCACAAGCCTGAAAAAATTGAGGATTTAGTGGATTTTATTTGCGGCAAAGTTATGGACCAGTTAAAAATTGAAAATAATTTATTCAAACGGTGGAAAAAATGAGAAGCGGCACATTCATCAACAGAAAACTCTGGAACAAATGCAAAAGCAGGGAAAAATATAATGCGCAAGTGCGAAAGGCAAATTATCTTATAAGAAAAAGGTATCTTGAATTAATAAGCAAGCTTCCAGGGGAAATCATGAAAGAAATTCGGGAAGATAAAAAGGTTCAAAAAGGAAAAAATGAAAAAGAAACTTAAGCAGGCAAAAAAGAATGGGGAAAACGCACAAAAAAAGAGAAACGCATGCATTAACGGGGTGTTTTTGTGAAAAGTTTCAGGGATTTTGTATGGCAATTAAAAGAGGAAGGGCAATTAACAGAATTAAAAAAGCCGATTTCAAAAAATCTTGATTTGGCAGGCGCCCTAAAAGAATTGGAAGGAAAAGCCGTATTTGCCCACAAAATAAAGGAAAATGAAGGGGCGCTTGTGGCAGGAAACATATTCTGCACAAAAGATTTAATATGCAAATATTATGGGATAGAAAAAAAGGAATTAATTCCCAATTTAATAAAAGCAATAGAAAACCCCACAACCCCGAAAGAAATCCCCGCAAAAGAGGCGCCTGTGCTTGAAAATACTATGGAAAAAGTTGATTTAAACAAATTGCCGATTCTCTTTCACGCAGAAAAAGACGGCGGCCCTTACTTCTCCTCCGCAGTGGTAATCTCAAAAGACAAGGAATTAGGGCAAAATTGCGCGTTTCACAGGATGATGCAAATAGGCAAAGACAAAATGGTTGCCCGCATTTTGGAGAGGCACACAAACGAATTCATAAAAAGAAACGGGGGCACCCTTGAGGTGGCAATAGTAATAGGCGCGCCGATAAATTTCCTTCTCGCGTCCGCAATTTCCACAAAAATAGGGATTGATGAAGCGCATATTGCAAATTCTCTTATGCCTCTTAACGTAACAAAATTGCATAATGGCATATTAGTGCCAGCAGATGCGGAATATGTGCTGGAGGCATCAATAACTGATGAAATGCACCCGGAAGGCCCCTTCATTGACTTAACCGAAACATACGATATTGTAAGAGAGCAGAGAATTGTAAAAATAAAGAAAATACACCACAGGGACAACCCAATATACCATGCCCTTCTTCCGGGCGCCCTTGAGCACAAAATTTTGATGGGCATGCCAAAAGAGCCCACAATATTCATAGAAGTAAATAAAGTGGCAAAATGCACTGGTGTTAATATTACGCCGGGCGGCTGCTCATGGCTTCATGCTGTTGTGCAAATAAAAAAGAAAAACGAAGATGAGGGGAAAAAAGCAATAGAGGCATGCTTTGAGGGGCACAAGTCGCTAAAACATTGCGTAATTGTGGATGATGACATAAATATTTACAGCCCTGATGAAGTGGAATGGGCGATAGCTACGCGCGCGCAGGCGGATAAGGATGTTATAATAAAAGAAAACCAAAAAGGCTCATCATTAGACCCGTCCGCAGACCCAAATACTCGCCATACTGCCAAAGCCGGAATAGATGCCACAAAGCCCCTTGTGGCGCACGGCAAGAATTTTGAGAAGGCGGGATGGAAAAAAATAGATGTGAAAAAATATATGTAAGGTGCTTTTATGCAATTAACAAAAGAGCAGCAAAAAATGCTTGACGGGGAGGCGGGAGAGGCGCCGGCGCAGGCAATGCAAATTCTCGCCGCTTTGGGAAAAATTTATGGCGCAGAAAACATGATTCCAATCTCAAGCGCGCAGGTCTCCGGAGTATCGTATGAAACCATAGGGGATGCGGGGCTTGAATATTTGCAGGATTATGCAAGCAAAAATGCAAAAGTAAAAACCCTTACCTTTCTCAACCCCGCCGGAATGGACCGTGACCAATATGAAAAAATGGATGTCCCGTCCGATTTTGCAAAAAAGCAAATCCAAATTTTAGATGCATTCAAATCAATGGGTATCACAATGAGCTGCACTTGCGCCCCATACCACATAGGCATACGCCCCAAAGTGGGGGAGCATATTGCATGGGCAGAGAGTTCTGCCGTGGCATTTGCAAATTCTGTTTTAGGTGCCCGCACAAACAGGGAAGGCGGGCCTTCCGCTTTGGCAGCCGCAATAACCGGTTTCACCCCAAATTACGGGCTTCACTTGGATGAAAACCGCCTAGCAGGCATAATTATAGAAGTAGAAGCAACCCCAAAAACAACTGCGGATTTCGGCGCAATGGGCTCATATTTGGGCAAAAAAATAAAATCAAAAATTCCTGCCTTCACAAACCTAAATTTTGCCCCTGAAATTAAACTAAAAACACTTGGCGCCTCCATGGCGGCAACCGGCTCAACAGCGCTTTTTTACATAAAAAATATCACTCCCGAATTCATGGTAAAAGAAAACGCGGAAAAATTAACTTTCACCCAAGAAGAATTAATATATCACAAAAAAGAGCTGAACTGCGGCGAAAAGCCGGATTTGGTCACAATCGGCTGCCCTCACGCCTCTTTGGAGGAAATTAAAGAAGTTGCAAATCTTATAAAGGGAAAAAAACTGGCATGCAAATTATGGGTATGTTGCGCCAAAAAAACAAAAGATTTAGCAAGCGAACATGGGTTTACTAAAATAATTGAAGAAGCAGGAGGCAACGTGGTGGCAGATACATGCATGGTTGTCTCTCCCCTGCGGCAAATGGGCTATTCATGCACTGCCTGCAACTCCGGCAAAGCCGCCAAATACCTCTCCTCTTTGCAGAAGCAAAAAGTGGTTTTTGGGGATGTGGAGGACATCTTATTGTGTGATTGAGCGCATCCGCCTTTTGGCAAAAAGACACATATATAAACATGTTCAATCACTATATATCTATCAATCCGAAACAAATTGAGGTATATTTATGGCAGTTGTAGAAAAAAATCTCACACAGTTTAAAGCAATCATAAAAATGAATGCAAACAAAACCCCAATATCCCTAAACAAATATTTCAACAAGCTCCTTTTGGAAAAAGATTCAAGAGGAAATTTCAAGACAATAGAAAAAGAAATGCTTGCCGCAAGACCGTGGTTTACTGGCACCGCTTTTGCAGTAGAGAAAATAGGCAAACCTCTCTCAAAGCCAATTGAAAAAGAATTCAATTACAAAGGGCAGAAAAAGACAGCCGTTTTCAACCGCAAAGGAGAGCATCTTGCAAATGCCGACGAAATGCTTATCTGTGAGCCAAAACAATTTGGAGAAACTGAGTATATAAAACTCATAAATCTCAAAACCGACAAGCAAATTCTAACTCTTGATGCTCTTGGAGAAGCAGGAGAAATAGAATTAATATTCAACGGTCAAAACCGAAATTTCAAAATTCAGAGCAGGTCCGGGGGAGTATTTGAAGCAGTTGGAGATGAAAAAACTTATACTTGGGTATCAGATGGCTCTGTATTTGGCCTCTTCAGGCGCGGCGACTACTACTTCTTCTTCGGCAACGACGTCCGCTACGGCGTCAGCGCCTACGACGATCTGGACTACCGTTTCGGGGTGCGTTTTGAGCTGGCCGTTTCCAAAGAAGACTTTGAGGCAGCCGTGAAAGTATTGGAAAAAGCAGGCGTAGAACAAAACCTGATTTACCAAATCCGTTCAAGCGCCGAGCTTTGCTAACAAACTCTCCTTTTTTGTGGACTTTATTAGCAAGTGAGGGAGATTATTAGCAAAACCGACTTCTTTAGCAACGTCGCCTAAGCGCGTAAGGTACACGTTCAATCTAGCGCGGTTAATCAGATTGAGGAAGGAAATGAAGAAGTGACATACATCTGAGATTGGAAGCTAATTCTGCTTATACGCTCGGCATATATTGTAGAAATCGTTAATTCGTTCATCAATCTGTCCATCTGTTTCGATAAGAATATTCGATTTTTTATCTTTAATCTTTAGTTGTTCATATCTTGGTTTATTCGCATCAGTAGTGAATATTATTGTCTGATATGGATGTGCTTTACTACTAACAAGAATTGCGTATTCCCAAATTCGCTCTATTTCATCATCTATGCTTTCTAAATCATTCTCTGTTTGTGGTCTAATAGCTGCGGGAATCCAGCCTTGATGTTCAGGATTAATCATATCTACTATGTTTGAAGTAATAACGTCAAATGATTTTTGTGAAGTAATAATATGGTTCTTCTTGTGCAAAAGCGAATTAGAATTTACATACATCAGATTAAATAAAAAGTGAGAAAATTTGTCCTTTCCTAGAACAGTATGCAACTGAACAACAGACTCAGAATCAAAGATAATCCTATAAGGAAGTGGAGCCTTCATCTATCCACCTTTCTATTTCAAGGCAGAGCTGATGAAGTCAGCATCCATCTTTTTTACTTCAGTTATTTTGAGCGCACCAGAAAACTCTTTTTTCACAAGAACCATGTCGTCCTTGTTAAAGGTGTATATTTTCTTTTTTACTGAGGCATCCGCTATGGTGGGGTCTACAGAAATAAGCTCAAGTACATCGCTTATCATGTCCACATCATAAAATACTCTGTTGGGAGCCATACCTATCACCAGTTTATATACATCTAGGTTATATTTAAGATTATGTTTTTAATGAACTTTGCTATCAAACTCTCCTTTTTGACCGACTTTATTAGCAATCGTCCGACTTTATTAGCAAAACCGACTTCTTTAGCAAAGCTAGGGCAACCGATATATTTATATACATCTTAATACATTATTATACACATAATAAGTTGATTTTTATGAAAAATATTGTTCCTATTGCAAAAAGCGGGGAAGGCAAAAGCCCCTCGCAAATAGTAAAAACCGCCAATTCTCTTAAGGCAAGAATTCTCTCAAACAAGGAATTTGACAAGCGGCTTGTATTAACAGACACTTGGAAAAATGAAATGGACGTTTATCCTGCGTTGAACACTTTCTTGGCATATGAGAAAACCGGCAAAAAGCTTGGCTCATGCATAGAATACACTGAGCCCATCTCAGGCACAAGGTATGTTTTTGATGTTCCTGAAAATGCAAAAGGGGAGAAAAATATCGCCCTAGCAATAAACCACGGTTTTGATAACGGAACTCCTATTTTCTCTCTTGAGGAAGAGGGCAAAAACACGGTATATGTTGACGTAAAAGACATGAGCAAAATAAAAATACTTGAAAACTTCCCATCAGAGAAAGATGCAGAATTTGCCCTGTTTGTGCCTGATGATGAATTCGGCATTCCTCTTGGAAATGCAATTCACGGGTTTTCTAACTCTGAATACAAAAATCTTAGGGCTTTGGCCCGCACAGATGTTTATGCAAATTTCGTAATAAGGGAATACGGGGACCCTACGGATTTTGACGGTTATTTGAACATGCGCATTATAATTGAGGCAACACCGTCGGTTCTGGAGAAAGGGCTTACTGCAGGGGCTCTGGCAGAAACTGCATAAGAAAGCTTGCTTCTCTGCAAACCCATAAATACTTTTTTTGCATTATGCATAAGGGCGCATTTCATGGTTTCAGGAGAAACAATAAAAGGGAGAATAATTTCAAAAGGAAAAGCGCAGGGCGAGGCGCTTCTCTCAAAAGACGCCATCTCCTTCTTGGGCGGCATAAACCCGAAAACCGGAATTTGTGAAGAGCCGAACCATTCCCTGTTCGGAAAATGCATCTCAAATAAAATCCTTATTTTCCCGCATGGGAAGGGCTCAACTGTGGGCTCATATGTGATGCTGCAGCTGAAAAAAAACAACAAGGCGCCGGCGGCAATAATAAATTTGGAGGCAGAGCCGATAATTGCGGTAGGCGCAATAATTTCAAATATTCCAATGCTTGACAAATTGGAAAAAGACCCGTTTGAGCAAATAAAAGAAGGGCAAAAAATAGAAGTGGATGCAGATAATGGGGCAGTTTCCTTCTAAAAATAGGCATATAAACCCTCTTCCCCTTCTGGCTTTATGCTTGAGATAATATTTAGCGTTTTCCTGCTTTACCTTGTTATTTTCGACCCATTCATGAGCACTGCAAGCTTTGTCTCCCTAACCCGCGGATTTAGCGAAAAAGAGAGAAAAAGAATAGCAATGCAGGCAAGCGCCATAGCCGCATTTTTGGTGCTTGCAATAATCTTCTCAGGCACTGCAATACTTGACACCCTTTCAATAAATATGGAGGATTTCAAGGTGGCGGGAGGAGTAGTGCTGGCGCTTCTTGGAATTCAGATGGTAATGGGCTTTGACTTTTCCTCCAGGGAGAAGCACGGCGAGTCAAGCGCAATAGCTACAATAATAGCAACCCCGCTTATCACCGGCCCTGCGGCAATAATGGCAACATTGATATCCACGGGGCAATACGGGTGGTTTCCGGTATTTGTGGCGGCAGGCAGCGCGCTTGTAATAGTATCTGTTTGCCTTTATTTCGCAAACCGCCTTATGCGCATGATAGGCAAGCCGGCGCTCACTGTGCTATCAACTATTTTCGGGCTTGTGACTCTTGCATGGGGGGTCTCTTTCATAAGGCAGGGAATAGCCGGATTATAAAAAAGCAAATTCCGGGCATTTAATGCGCCTTCATAATTTTACTTAGGCAAATATTTTTTTACAAACTTCGCGAATTCCTTATTTTCCCCCTCAACTATTTTGCTGCCCCCGCCAACTCCCGCGCAAATTATTTTTTTCACTCCCTTCACTTTCAAAAGCATGTTTTTTACCTTCTGCAAATTCTTTTTCTCGCAAATTATGTGCGCGTTAGGGCCCGCGTCAAAAGTGTAGCCCGCAACAATTCCCCTCTCATTTAATTTGTGCGTCTCCTCAATTATTTCTCTTGAAACATCATTCAAATAAAACACCGGCGGCCACGAGTCAAGCGCGGTCGCGTGCATGGAATTTGAGTCGCGCATCATCTCGTTTGCAAGGGATTCAAAATCTTTTTTCAATATTGCTTTTTGCACCCTCCCTATTCTCTCATTTACCTCCTTTAGCCGGCATGCAAAAAGCGGGGAATTTTTGGCAGTATTCTCCATTCCCTCTTTTGAGCTTATTTTCTTTTTTGCGCTGCTGATTATCGCAATAACGTCAACCAATTCATCCCAGTGCTTTTTGGGCGCAAGCTGCACAGCATAAGAATCCTCCCCGTCCGGGCGCCTTCCGCAAACCCATTGGGAAAATCCGCCTATAACAGAGCGGGAGGCGGAGCCGCTCCCAAGGCGGGCAATGATGCTTTTCTCTTTCGCATCAGTTATTTTTGCGCAGGCGCAAAACGCCTCGCTAAGCGCAGCAAAGCCGGAAGCGGATGAGGCAATTCCCGCGGAGGAGGGGAAATTATTCTTTGTAACTATAAGCATTCCCATCTCTGCTATTTCTGGTGCTTTTTTTGCAACCCTTCCCCTGGCAAGCTCAATCCATTCGGCAATTTTTTCGTCCTCAACTTTTTTCCCGTTGAATATTATCACGTCTTTTTTGAGCTTCTCACTCAAGCCAACAGTGGTTTTTGTGAAAATAACCGAATCGTCCAAAGTAATTGAAATGCTGTCATTATACGCAAGCTTTAGCAAATTGTCCCTCTTTCCCCAGTATTTTACAAGCGCGATATTCGGCGCCGCGACGGCGGTTTTTATTATTTCCATTGCCTGCAAATACTATTGCACATAATATAAAGCTTAACGCGCATTCTATTTTTTAGGAAAACTCCGCTCAATCTAAAACAAAAGCAGGCGGGAAAAATACGCGTAGCCAGTTTGCGGGTTTTGCGGGCAAGAAGGAAAATAGGGTGCGAGGCAAGCAAAATTATCATTTATGGGGTGCAAAATATGAAATCTTTTACAGAATATCTCTGGTTCAACACCAAAAAAAGAAAAGAAATAATTCCCATCCATGAAAAAGTGGAAGAATTGGTGCAAAAATCAGGCATAAAAGAGGGCTTCTGCCTCGTATCAGCCATGCACATAACCGCGTCCGTATATGTTAATGACCAGGAAAGCGGGCTGTATGAGGACATAATGCAATGGGTTGAAAAAGTCGCGCCAGAAAACCCTAATTACAAGCACCATGGCACAGGAGAGGATAATGGAGATGCCCACCTAAAGCGCCTATTAATGGGGCATCAGGCAATTCTTCCCATAACAAAAGGAGAGCTTGATTTGGGCCCGTGGGAGAGAGTATTTTACGCCGAATTTGACGGGCAGCGGAAAAAGCGGGTAATAGTGAAAATAATAGGGGAATAGCTATTTTCAGGCTTTTTCCACCCTCTTACGGCGTGCAAATTATCCACCCCCTCCCTTTTTATTCCTTGCCTGAGTCTATTTATTTTGGGTTGCTTTTTAGCGCCCCCAAAGCGTTGGGAGGCGCTCTATGTTGAAAAAAAAGAAAGCAATTCTGGTACTGCAAGACGGAACAGCTTATTCAGCCGAAGGCATCGGCGCATGCTGCACAAAAGCGGGAGAATTAGTTTTCAACACCTCAATGACCGGCTATCAGGAGGCGCTCAGCGACCCCTCATATGCAGGGCAAATTCTGATAATGACTTACCCCCTCATAGGCAATTACGGCTTTAGCAAAGAATGGCAAGAAAGCGATAAGGTGTATGTGAGAGGATTTTGCGTCAGGATGGCAGAAAACGCCCCAACTCATTTTAAAAGCGGCTCAAATTTGGACAAATTTTTGCAAGATAATGAAGTTGGCGCAATAGTGGGGCTTGATACCCGCTCAATAGTGAGAAAAATACGCAACAAAGGGGTAATGCCGGCAGCATTGCAAATACATGAAGCGGGGGAAGAGCCGGATATGAAAACTCTTCTTAAATTGGCAAAAGAGACAGATTACTCAAAAATCGACTGTGTCACAGGCGCCTCATGCAAAAAAATTATAACGCACGGGGAAGGAAAAATAAAAATAGCATTAATTGATTACGGGGCAAAGGGCAACATAATAAACGAGCTTCTTGAGCGCAAAATGCAGGTAATGCAATTTCCACACAATGCGTCTGCGGAGGAAATTAAGAAATGCTCGCCGCACGGCATAATTCTCTCAAACGGCCCGGGAGACCCGGCGCGCTTGGGTGCAGAAGTAAATGAAATAAAAAAACTTCTTGATTTTCCTATAATGGGAATATGCCTGGGGCACCAATTGCTTGGATGCGCAGCAGGGGCAAAAACCTACAAGCTAAAATTCGGGCACCGCGGCTCAAACCATCCTGTAATGGATTTGCGCACAAAAAAAGTTGCTATCACAACTCAAAACCATGGCTATGCTTTGGATGAGAAAACAATTTCTAACGGGTGGGAAATAACTCACTTAAATTTGAATGATAACACTGTGGAGGGAATAGCGCACAAAACACTCCCAATTTTCAGCGTGCAATTTCACCCGGAAGCGCACCCGGGCCCTCGCGACAGCGAATATTTGTTTGATAAATTTCTCAAGCTAATAAAAGATGGTAAAAATGCCTAAACTCCAGAAAATAAAAAAAGTCCTTGTAATCGGCTCAGGGCCCATAGTGATAGGGCAGTCCGCGGAATTTGACTATTCCGGCTCGCAGGCGTGCAAGGCGCTAAAGGAGGAGGGAATTCACGTAGTATTGCTAAACTCAAACCCTGCCACAATACAAACAGACACCTCGATGGCAGACACTATTTACATAGAGCCTCTGCTGGAGGATGTGCTTGAGAAAATAATAATAAAAGAAAAGCCGGATGGGATAATAGCCACAATGGGGGGGCAGACTGCGCTAAACCTTGCGATGCAGCTGCACAGAAAAGGGGCGCTAAAAAAGCACAATGCCGCCCTGCTTGGCACAGAAGTAAATTCCATAAAGCTTGCAGAAGACAGGGGCGACTTTGCAAATTTGCTAAAAAAAATAGGCGAGCCGTTGCTTGACTCTGTGGCAGCAAACACCAAAGAGGAAGCATTTGAATTTGCAAAAAAGCACAAATTTCCCCTCATATTGCGCCCTGCCTTCACTTTGGGGGGCACTGGAGGGGGAATGGCATATGATGAAAAAGAATTTGAAAAGCTTCTCAAGCTCGGCTTCACCCTCTCTCCAACCCATCAGGTGCTAATAGAGGAGAGCGTGCTTGGCTGGGGGGAATTTGAATATGAAATGATGCGCGATGCGCATGATAACTGCATCACCATATGCAATATGGAAAACATAGACCCCATGGGCGTGCACACCGGAGAGAGCGTAGTTGTAGCGCCCTCGCAAACATTAAGCGATGGCGAGCACCAGATGCTCCGCTCCGCGGCAATAAAAATAATACGAGCCCTTGACATTATTGGCGGATGCAATATACAATTTGCGCTTAACCAAAAAACAGGCAAATATGTTGTGGTGGAAGTGAATCCGCGCCTCTCCCGCTCATCAGCCCTTGCTTCAAAAGCAACCGGCTACCCGATAGCAAGGGTTGCGGCAAAATTAGCAATAGGTTATTCCTTAAACGAGGTAAAAAACGCGGTCACAAAAACAACTCCAGCATCTTTTGAGCCGGCGCTTGATTATGTTGTCACAAAAATACCGCGCTGGCCATTTGACAAGATGCCCCAGTCGGAGAGGCGCCTTGGCACGCAAATGAAAAGCACGGGGGAAGTAATGGCAATAGGGCGCACATTTGAGCAGTCATTCCAAAAAGCCCTCTCCTCATTGGACCAGAAGCTCCCTGACATGTCAAAGGCGGATTTAAAATTTCACTTAAGCAAGCCAACAGACTGGCGGGTGTTTGCAATATTGCAATCCCTAAAAAACGGCGCAACTGCCGGTGAAATAGTGGAGCAAACCTCAATTCACCCCTGGTTTATTCACAGGCTTGAGGCAATTGTGAAAATGGAGGAAATATTGCGCGCCTCTTTGGATGAGCGCATTTTGCGTGAGGCAAAAAGAATGGGCTTCTCTGATTCGCAAATAGGAAAGCTGGCAAAAAAAAGCGAGGATGAAGTAAGGAAAATGCGCAAAACCCACAACATCCTGCCTGTCTTTAAAATGGTGGATACCTGCGCGGGGGAATTTGAGGCAAAAACCCCTTATTATTACTCAACTTATGAGGATGAAAATGAGAGCATTTGCAAAGATGAGAAAAAAGTAATAGTGCTCGGCTCTGGCCCTATTCGCATAGGGCAGGGGATAGAATTTGATTATTGCTGCTGCCACGCAAGCTTTGCATTAAAGAAAAAAGGAATACAAAGCATTCTGATAAACAACAACCCGGAAACCATTTCAACCGATTTTGACACCTCAGATAAATTGTATTTTGAGCCGCTTGACTTTGAAAACGTAATGAATATTGTGGAGCATGAAAAGCCGATGGGCGTAATAGTGCAATTCGGGGGGCAGACATCTATTAATTTGGCATCCCGCCTTGCAGAGAATGGGGTAAATATTTTAGGAACCTCAGTTGACGCAATAGATTTATCCGAGGACAGGGAGCGCTTTAGGCAAATTCTCAAAAAAATGAATTTGCGCCAGCCGGAGAATGCAACCGCGACAAATTTGCAGCAAGCCCTTGCCGCCGCAAAAAAAATCACTTACCCCGTGGTGGTGCGCCCCTCATACGTAATTGCGGGGCGGGGAATGCAAATAGTGTATGATGATGAGGGGCTTACCTCTTATATGGATGAGGCGGTGGAGGTCTCAAACAAAAAGCCTGTGCTAATAGACAAATACATAGACAAGGCAATAGAGTGCGAAATTGACGGCATCTGCGACGGAGAAGACACGTGGATTGCAGGCATAATGGAGCACATAGAGCGCGCGGGCGTGCACTCAGGAGACGCTTCCTGCACGGTTCCCCCCTATCGCCTCAAAGCGGAGGTGCAGGAAAAAATTCTCTCCTCCTCGCGCGAAATGGCAAAGGAGATAGGCATAGTGGGGGCAGTAAATATACAATATGTCGTGAAAAACGACGAGCTTTATGTGCTTGAATTAAACCCGCGGGGCTCGCGCACAATGCCATACCTCTCAAAGGCAACCGGAATTCCAATAGTGCAGATGGCAACAAATGTGCTGCTTGGGGATAAATTATCGCAAATGAAAATAAGCGAGCCGCAGCTTTCCTATTATGCCGTTAAATCCGTGGTATTTCCTTTCCTAAAATTGCCGGGCGTTGACTTTATTTTGGGCCCAGAGATGAAATCAACAGGGGAGAGCATGGGAATAGACTCCTCTTTCCCCCTCGCATATTACAAATCCCTTCTTGGCGCGAATTTGAATATTCCCACTTCGGGAATAATTGCATTCTCACTCAAAAAAGGAGACCAGGAAAGGGCGTTGCCTTTGGCGCAAAAGCTTGAGAAAATGGGATTTGAAATAGCCGCAACCCCGGGCACGGCAAGCTTTTTGGACGGCTCAAAAATAATCCACTTAAATAAAATAAGCTCAGGGGAGCCGAATTTGGAGAGCGAATTAAAAAACGGCAAAATAAAAATGGTAATAAACACCCCCTCAAAGGGAGGGCGCTCGCATACAGACGGCTTTGCAATAAGGCGCGCGGCGTTGGAGGCAAATGTTCCATGCATAACAAATTTCGAGGCGGCAGAGGCGCTAATAGATGCCATGGAAGTTGCAAAAGAAAATAATTTGGAGCCAAAAAGTTTGCAAGAGTATTGGGGCAAATGAGCATTGCTCTCAAAATAAACAGGTAGAAAAATGGATTTAAACCCAAACAAATTAACCATTCCGCAGGTAATGGAATCTTTTCGCGAATTCGGGCTCTCCAAGCTTGATTCTGAATTGCTGGCAGACTGCATAAACGTGCAAAAGGCATGCACCTGGCAAAACAACGACGAAATAACTGATGAGGCGGTGGAGAAGGCAAAAGCGTTTCTAAATGAAAACAAGCTTGGCATACTGGTTGAGGTCACCCCTTCCCGCTTTGGCAAATTCATTTGGGAAACAAAAAAAGAAAAAGACTAGGCAAGCAGAAGTTTGGGGTTAACCCTAGCCCTTTTTGCGTTCGTTTGGGGTTCTATCCATAAAGGGCTGGGGTGGGAGACCACAAAAACAAAAGACTAATTTACACCTTCAGCATAAACTCTATATCCATTCCATCTTCTTGTAAAACCAAATCATCACAACTGCAAGAACCGCCATCACTCCAAGTATTGTGAAATACCCGAATTCCCACTCAAGCTCTGGCATAAAGCGAAAGTTCATCCCATAAAGCCCTGTCAAAAATGTCAAAGGCATAAAAATGGTTGAAAAAATTGCCAGCACTTTCATAACTTCATTTGTTTTGTTGGAAATGCTTGAGAGATAAACGTCCAGCATGTTTGTAAGCATATTGTTAAACGTGTCAATGGTGTCTGCCACCTGCGCCACATGGTCGTATAAATCTTTGAGGTAAATTTCGGTGCTTTCCCTGAACCTTCCGGGCTCGCGCCTCTGCAACCTTCCCATAACTTCGCGCATGGGCCATATTGCTTTTCTTAAAATAAGCATGTCTTTTTTTAACTGCTGTATTGCGTGCAAAGTTCTCTCGCTCGGATCATCCACAAGCTCCTCTTCGGCATCCTCTATTTTCTCCCCTATCTTGTCAAGCACAACAAAATATCCGTCAATTACGGTGTCAATAAGCACATATGCAAGGTAATCCGCACCCATCTTGCGTATTCTTCCCTTGTTTTTTCTCAAATTCTCCCTTACACTTTCAAAAGTATCCGCCTTTTTCTCCTGAAAAGAGATTACAAAATTCTTCCCAAGCACGATGCCTATGTGCTCGTCATGTATCGTTCTTTTCCTGGGATTGTAGCTGAGCGCCTTCATCACAACAGACAAATAGTCGTCCTGCTCATCCGCGCGGGGCCTCTGCTCGGTATTCACCAAATCCTCCAAAATCATAGGGTGAATTTCAAATTCCTTCCCTATTTCCTCCATCAATTTTATGTTATGAAGCCCGTATACGTTAATCCATTTCACTCCCGGCTTTTTGAGAAGCTTTGCCGCCTGCTTTACCGTGCGCGCGCTCTTCTCCTCAAGGCCGTCTACATGGTATGTTGTTACCGTAATTTTTCCCTTGTCCGACCTTCTGTCCCCTGAGTAAATAAGCGTTCCGGGAGGCGTGCCCAAGCCCGCGTATCCCACATCAGTCAAATCAGCCGGACTCATGTAAAAAAGAGTTGTTTGCAGATATATAAACCCCGCCCATGGCAAAACAAAACCCACGCCATTTATTAATTTGGCATCATTCCTTATCCTCAAAGGCGCTATTATGAAAAAATTATTTATTCTCGCCGCAATTTTCGCCCTTCTGCTATTTGCAGGATGCATCCACCCTCCGCCTGCCCCTGTTGCGTGCACCATGGAGTGGGCGCCAGTATGCGCAGAAGGGGAAACCTATGCAAACAAATGCATGGCAGATGCCGCAGGCGCGCAAATAGAATATGAAGGGGAATGCGAAAATTATTTCACAAAAGAGCAGGCGCAAATTGCGGCTAAAAAATGGCTTGAGGAAGAATCCCCAACCTTCAAATTTGACGGAATACCCGGCTCAATCAAATACATCGGATATGAGAGCTATACCTGCTTTGGCTGCTTTGGCTTCACATTCACATTCAACTCCTCACATGCCGGCTACGGCAACCGCTCAGGGCAAATGCTTGCGCAGGCAATAGCAAACCACACAATTCTTGTGCAAACAAGGGGAAAAAACGTCTCCTATGCCCTCACTGACGGGGCCTTTGATGAATTAAGGCAAATATTTATCTGCCCCGCCATATCCGCGCTTATTCCCGTATGCGGCACTGACAACATAACTTACCCCCACCCATGCCCCGCGATGCAGGCCGGAGTAAAAATAGCATATGAGGGAGAATGCCAATAGCCCCTTCATTTTTATACCTTTTACGCCTAGCTTAACTCATGCGCCTGATAGAAATTATCTCAACCCTCACGCTAATTCTCTTTTACACCGCAATTCCGCTTCTCATCCCTGCAGGATATGCCTACTACTTTAATGAGCCGATTTTCGAGCCAATTGCAATAGTAATAGCAATAATGATGATTCCCTCCATCCCTGCCCTTTTGCCCGGCATTTTCAAATGGGTGGCAGGAATCGCAAACCACCTAATACAGCTTCTCTTCAGGCGCGAGGCCCCGTGGAATTACGCGGTAGGCGCAATAACCCGCCGCCCTGAATTATCTTCCTTAAAATTCGGAGACATTCTCGCAATTGCGGCGCTTGCATGGATTGTAATTCCCTTAATAGCCTCATACCCTTACTATATTTACGGGCTCTCGGTGCCTGACTCCCTTTTTGAGAGCATGAGCGGCTGGACTTCCACCGGCTTGAGCATACTCTCCGCGCCCGAGCAAATGCCCCAAGCCCTCATATTATACAGAAGCATAAGCCAATGGGTTGGCGGGCTTGGGATAGTGCTTTTGATGCTCTCGCTTTTTCACCACCGCGCCGCGCAAAATCTATTGCAATTTGAGGCAAAAAACACAGAAGAGCTTGGAAGCGGCAAAATAGCATCAAAAATATGGAAAATTTACATATTTCTTACCGCAATCGCAATAGCCGCCCTCTTTGCGTCCGGCTTTGACATATTCAATTCTGTAAACCTTGCATTCTCAGGCCTCTCAAACGGAGGTTTTTTCCCTTTCTCAAATTATGATTTTTGGTGGGTGCAAAAGATTATTTTGGCAGGCACAATGTTTGCGGGCGCAATAAGCTTTACCACCTACTCGCGCGCCTTCTCAGGGCGTTTTGGCGCATTTTTAGGGGAGGAATTTCTTCTTTTTTTATGCATAATACTAATTGCATTAGGGCTGATATTTTATGTTGCCCATGATGAGATATACAACAGCGCCATTAACATAATCTCGGCGGTTGCATGCGGAGGATTTGCAATAGGCGACCTGTCCATAATGCACGAATTCTCAATATACCTTCTCATACTTTTGATGATGTGCGGCTCAATGTATGGAAGCACCACTGGGGGAATAAAGCTATGGCGCATTTTGGTCGCCCTCAAGCTTGTCTGGCAGAGAATACGCTCATACTTTTTGCCGCAGGGCGCTGTGCAGGTGCTTCGCGTTGATGGCGCCCCAGTCTCAGAGCACACTATCACCGAAGTGCTTGGGTTTATGTTTATGTATTTCCTGATATTTGTTGCCGCCTCAGGAGTGCTGATGGCATGGGGGCACGGGATAGTAAATTCATTTTTCACCATCGCCTCCTCAATGGGAAACGTGGGGCTCTCAACAATAGAGATGGCGTCGCAGGCGCCATCCTTTAAGTATTTCCTTATCGCGATAATGTATATAGGAAGGATTGAAATATTTCCGGTTATTGCCTTATTCAGGCTTATAATAGGAAAAGGCTAGGGTGGTATTTATGGGAAACGTTCTTGTAATCGGCGCAGGAAGAGTGGGAAGGACTTTGCTTGACATACTTGAGGAGAGAAAGCACAAAATATGGCTGGTGGATGAGAACCGAGACATCTGCAACGAAATAGCCACAGAGAAATCCATCACAGTTGTACATGGGGATGCCACAGACCCCTCTGTCCTGGACGAGCTTAATTTGGAAAAAAAGGATTACATATTCGCGGTTACCGGAAGCGACGAATCCAACTTTTTGGCGGGCGTGTATGCAAAGCAGGCAGGCGCAAAAAAAGTAATCTGCCGCGTCGGCACCCGCAGGCACGCCAAATTGCTTGAGAAGCTTGGCATAGAGAGCGCCGTATCTGAATTTACTTTAGCATCCGAGCTTGCCAACCGCGCCGGCTCTCCCATGATATACAAACTGCTAAACCCTATGGAGAGCGGGCTTGAGCTTGTGGAAAAGGAAATAGAGAAAAAAATGGCAGGAAAAACGGTCGCAGAAGTTTGCAAAGAGAAAAACATCGTAATGCTTGCGCTCTACCACAACAACAAATTTCGCGCCGCAAAGCCAAAAGAGAAAATAAAGGAAGGAAGCAAATACATCATGGTGCGCTCACGGGGGCTTATAGACCTTTAATATCTCAAACTTCTTGCAGCCCTTTTTTCAATTTCTCAAGCTCTTCATGAATTTGCGGGTGTTTTTTCAGGGGGTCCCTTTTAACAAGCGGCTCAAGCTCCGCGATTCTTGCCTTCATGTTGGCAACTTTTCTTGTCAAATCCTTTTTGCTCATTCCCACAAAAACCACCAGCCATCTTAAAACAAGGGGCAAAAATAAAAAATGATGCCGTGCCTCTTAATGCCTGAAAAACAACTTTTTAATCCCAAGGCTAAGCATTAGTTTTTTTTGCTCAGAAGCTACTCTGTCTGGTCATTGCTAAAAGCTTACCAACTGGAGCGGTGTCATCATCGCACTATACTTACGTCTCAAGAGGTTAAAAACCTACTTAAGGTGCCTGTGCTCATGGTCTGCAATCAAATGCAATGCATACCCTATTCCAAAGCCCAAAACAGCGGGCACAAAAAGAGAAGCCGAGAAAATAAAGGGGGTTAATACAGCATAGCAAAGCGTAAAAGCAACCATCATAAACCAATTATGAAACGCGTCCTTGGTAGGTATCCAGCCAAAAAGCACTCTTGCCAATATATAACAAACCACAAGAAGAAGCAAAAGCACCCCGCTGTGGCACACTATATTTCCGGATGCCCCAAGCAAAGAGCTTCCGCAAACCTGCGAGGCAATCGAATTTGAGGCAGGAAACAAAAATATCAATATGGCAATAAACAAAAACACAAGGGCGGATGCGGCATGCATCATTTTCTTCAGCCATCCCGTAACCGCGTCCACATCTACAAAAAGCATTCCTGCCCATAAGCTTATTATTGCCGCATTAATCCATGCCTGCTCTACGCCTATCATGGGCGCAAGAAAAAAAAGTATAAGCGATATAACTACCGCTTCAACAGCCTTTTTTAGGGTTATCCAAGCAATCCCAAACATTTATTCCCTCTAATATAATACAATTACCGGCTCTGTATAATACCTTGCAGAGCCGTATTTTACCCTCTTTATTACCATGTCGCGCAAATGCATGGAAGCGCTCTCCGGAGAGTCGTTAAGGTAGCCAAGCCTGAAATTTAAGCGTATTATCCTGTTTGGTATCATGTGGCGCGTGCTTTTTGGCGGAAGCGGCCTTCCGGCAGCCGCCTCTCCCACTATCTCTTTTTTAGTAAATATCCTCCTTGCAAACACTTCATACCCGTTTTCAAGGAAATAATCCACCCTGCTATCCTCAATAAATTGTATTGCGCCGTTTCCATTATTGTTTTTCTCAAATGAATTCAGGTTAAGCTTTTTTGCAAGAAACTGCTTTTGCTCATCCATTATCCCCTGCAATTCTCCGCTTTGCGAGCATATTAATGAGCACTCTTTACCTTTTTTCCCTTTTTTTATGTGCATAAGGCACCCCTCCATTTTCTGGAGCGCCTCAAAGCCTTCCTTTTCATCAATTGCCTTCCCGCCCTCTTGCGGCACTTTGGCTTTTGTTGCAATATGCCATCCCCCTACCTGTATTTGCGGGTCATCATAATCTACCATTTGGCATACTGCATTGTCTGCCTTTAATATTTCAAGCACCATTCTCCTGTGGTTGCCATCCAGCACTATTTTGTGCTTCTTGTCAACAATAAGCGGGTCAACAAGCTTTCCCAAATTAAGCATGGTTTCCCTCAAAGAGTGAAGGTTTGGCTCCATCACCTGCTCATGAATTTTGAGCTCATCCAAAGGTTGTATCTCAAGCTTTGTTAGTATTTCATCTGCCAGCATTGCCCCTATAATAAATGCCGATATTTTTAAACCCGAACCCGCACTGCCAAAAACCGCCAATAATTCCTGTTTCGCGCCCAATGCTTTTCCGGCTTTGCACACACCCAAATTTTTTTTGCAAACCTTTCCCAACTCTTGCCGCTTGCGCCCGCCTTGCGCAGCAACGCCCGCCCGCAACTTTGGCCTGCCCGTCATTTGCGTTTTTTTGGGGCAAGCGCAGGGTTTTTTAATCATATCTTCCAAGTAAGCCCATGGACAGCCGCAGAATCGTGAGCATAATTTCCATCGTTTTCTCGCTCACCATGGGGCTTCTTGTAATACTTGGCGCCCTTGTAATGATGTATGGCAATTTCGACCTCGGGCTCATCCTTTTTGTGCTGGGGCTGGTGCTTGTCATCTCCAACGAGGGAATTTTGCCAAAACTAAAAGCTCCGCCCCGCCAGAGCAAATCCGACACCCCCACAGGAGAGGCTCTCCTTGAGGAGGTGGCAAACCTTGCGGCAATAGGCTATACTCCCGCAATACTTTTGGGGGCATACTTATTCATGAGCGGCGAGACGGATATAAAATTAGTAATTTTCATGGGGCTTACCTTCATCGTGGTAACCATGAAAATATTTGCAAAAGTGGCCGCAACACGCTTCAGATACCGCCCCATAGAGGGGGAGGAAGTGTATTCCTACCGCCCGAAAAAAGAGATATTGCCAGAGCCGGGTGTATAAATGGTTGCAGGGATGACTGATTTGGAAGCAGCAACCGGGTGCATGTGTGCCCAAATGCGAGAGGTATTCCCAGTAACAATTCTTATAAGTTTTCTCCCGGTAATTGTTTTATATGCCTTGTATTTTTTTGTGATAAAAAAGAAATTCAAAGTAAGCAAGAAAAATGATCGCCTGATAAACTATTTCTTTGCAGCATTGACTGTGCTCTTTATAATAACCTATTTCATATTCGTTATCATGGCAAAGCCGGCTTTCGAAACCCTTATTGGCATGCCTATAACCTGCGACCTTTCATCGTGTGCAAACTAGCTACTCTCCGATAACTTCACAGCCCATAAACTTTTGCAAAGCTTCGGGCACCAATATTTTCCCGTCTTCCTGATAATTTTCCATTATAGCCACAAGAGTTCTCTCAACAGCCACGCCCGTGCCGTTTAAGGTGTGCACAAATTCGTTTTTTCCCTCGCGCCTGAATTTTATATTCGCCCGCCTTGCCTGAAAGTCGGTGCAATTTGAGCATGAGGAAATCTCCCTATACTTATCCTGGGATGGAATCCAAACTTCCAAATCATATGTTTTGGCGGCCGCAAACCCTATGTCGCCTGTGCACAATTCCATTGTGCGATAAGGCAATTTCAGCCCCTCCAGCACGCTTTGCGCATTTTTCACAAGCGCCTCAAGCTCATCAAATGAATTTTCAGGAGTGCAGAATTTTACAAGCTCCACTTTGCTAAACTGGTGCTGGCGTATTATCCCTTTTATGTCTTTTTGGTAATTTCCGGCCTCTTTCCTGAAATTCTGGCTGTGGGAGCAGTATTTTATCGGCAAATCTTTTTCCTCAAAAATCTCCCCTGCATGCAAATTAACAAGCGGCACCTCTGTGGTGGGTATAAGCCAAAAGTCGCTCTCCTCCAATTTGTACAATTCTGCCCCGAATTTTGGCAACTGCCCTGTGCCCCTCATTGCGGCGGTATTCACAATATAGGGCACCCTTACCTCAAAATACTTGTTTTCAACCGCCTTCTCCAGCATATAATATTCAAGCGCCCTTGCCATTCTCGCCATCTCTCCCCTCATGACAGAGAAGCGTGCGCCTGCCAATTTCACTCCCCTCTCAAAGTCAAGCAACCCCAATTTTACTCCTATCTCATAATGAGGAAGCACATCCCCGCCTCCCGCTTTCGGCTCTCCCCATCTTCCAACCTCAACATTTTCCTCCTCGCCGGCCCCTTCAGGCACGCTTTTGTCAACGCAATTTGGCATTGTAAGAAGTATCTCAGTCATCCCCTCTTCCAAAAATTCGCATTTTGAGCCCAATTCTTTTATTCTCTCAGTTATTCTCTTTGTTTTAATTATGGTTTCCTCAACATTCTCTCCTGCTTTTTTCTTTTCATTAATTTTTTTGGAATAATTATTTCTATCTGCCTTTAGCGCGTCTGTTTCTTTTTTCAAAGCCCGCCATTTCTTGTCAAGCTCCACAATATTTTCAATAGGCTCCGGCGTGCCGCCCCTTTTTTTAAGCGCCTCAACAAAAGGCGCCGCATCCGCCCTTATAGCCTTCAAATCAAGCATCTATATCCCCAAACCCTTACGAAGGGCTAATATTAAATCCTCACCTATCCTCTCCTGCGCCTCCGCAGTGCTTGCCCCAATATGCGGAGTAAGCAGCACATTGTCCAACATTACCAATTCCCCAGAATACGGCTCTTTTTCATAAACATCCAGCGCCGCCCCCGCAACCCGCCCGCTTTTTATGGCATCAAAAAGCGCCTTCTCATCAACAAGCGCGCCCCTTGCCAAATTAAGAAAATATGTGCCTTTTTTCATTTTTGAAAAAGCTTTGGCATCAAACACGGGTGCCGCCCCTTTTTGCGCAGAGGCATGCAATGAAACCACATCCGCCACCTCAAGCATCTTCTCAAGCGAATCAAAATATTTATACTGCACATCCTTTTTCTCTCTGTCAAAATATACAACATTCATTCCCAGCGCAGATGCCTTTTTTGCAACCTCCTGCCCTATTCTTCCCATTCCAAAAATGCCAAGGGTTTTTGCTGAAATTTCCTCGCCCATCCCCTCTTTTTTAAGCCATTTTCCCTCTTTCATCCCATCATTCAAATAGCCTGTTTTTCGCATAAGGCAAATCATCATCCCTATTGCCAATTCTGCCACCGCATTTGTGGAGGCGCCGGGCGTATTTACCACCTTAATTCCTTTTGCGGCGCAAGCATCCTTATCCACATTGTCTAGCCCGACTCCTGCGCGCGCCACAATTTTCAGCTTCCGCGCCCCCTCAATAAGCTCTGCGCTAACTTTTGTGGCGCTTCTTACAACAAGCGCATCCGCATCCTCCAATTCCTTTTTCAAATCCGCCGGCTGAAGCACAACCTCTCCCAGCCCTTTTAATCTTTCAACAACGCTCTCTTTCATAGCGTCTGCAATTACAATTTTCACCATCATGCCCACCTAAAATATTTTAAATAAATTTTCCCTGCATCCATCTTTTTATCTTCCCGCCGCACACCCATATATGCCTTTATTTTTTCTGCCTGCTTTTTTTTGCCCCGCGCCCCTCTCAATTTTTTATATTTGCAGCTCTTTTTTAGCCGCCTCAAGCGCCTCAAGCCCTTTTTTCACCTTTTTCAAATTCAAATCCCCCATAATGCAAAAGCGAAGCGAATTGTCTTTCCAGTCCGCATGCCCGCCCCCCAACTTTACGCTGTATTTTGCTTGCAAAAGCGAATTTAGCTCCTTATTTTTTTGCGTATAAAACGTAATAACTGTATTTGACTCAAACCCTTTTTCCACAAACGCCTCAAATCCCATTTTTTTTATTTTCTTTCTTGCAAACTTTGCCATTCTTCCGTGCCTTTTCATAAATTTCCCGTGCCCCTCTTGCAAAAGCAAATCCAGCGCCGCCTCAAGCGCGCAAATAAGCGAAATTGCCGGGGTATTGGGCGTTTCGAATTTCTCAGCCTGTTTTTTCCTAAACCCTTTCAAATTCATGTAATTGCTTCTTTTCGGGCTTGCCTCCACTGCGCAAATTCCATCAGAGGAGAATGAAACCACCGCAATTCCCGGCGGGCATCCTGCCGCCTTCTGCGATGCCCACGAATAAAAGTCAACACAATCCTTCACATGTTCAAGCGAATACGCGGGAAAGGCGGAAGTGCCGTCTATTAGCGTAATCATGCCCCTCTCTTTGGCATATTTGCAAATTTCTCCAATTTTATTCAAAATTCCGGGGGATGTCTCATGATGTACCATCGCAAAAAGCTTCGCGCCTTTTGAGGCGGCCTCATCAATATGCGGCTTTGCCCTTTGCAAATCCCATCCCTTAGCGCCATTTAAGCGCTGAAAAATTGTTTCATAATATAATTTGCAATGCTCTGCCAGCTTGTCCCCAAACGCCCCGTTTGAGAGCACCAGCGCCTTTCCCCCTTCGGGCAGGGCGTTTTGCACATTTGCCTCAATCGCGCACGTGCCAGAACCAGTTATTATGTGCGCCTCTTTTGCTCCAATAAGGGGGATAATCTTCCCTACAACTCTTTTATATAATTCCTGAAATTCCTTTCCCCTGTGGGTTATCATCGCCTTTTCCTGCGCTTTTAGCACCTTTTTGCAAACAGATACCGGCCCCGGAGTGAACATAAGCATATTTTCACCAATAAACTATTGATAATAAGCCATTAAAAACTCATGTTAGCGGGCGGATTGCATGGCAAATCAAAAACAGCTTTGCTTTAAAATATGCTTATTCTTTATTTTCGCATGAACGTCTCTATTTTGAAGGGAATAAGCTTTGGCTTCACCTCAAGCATAATCACCGCGCTTGGCATGATGGTGGGCATATATGTGTCCACAGGCTCACAAATAGCGGTCATCGGCTCCATATTTCTAATAGCGGTTGCAGATTCCCTCTCGGATTCGCTGGGAATCCACATTTCAGAGGAATCAGACAAAACAAAGCCACACTCGCAAGTTTGGGAATCAACTTTTGCAACCTTTCTTTCCAAATTTTTCCTTACCTGCACCTTCCTTATACCTATATTTTTCCTCTCATTGCAGGATGCAATAATAGCCGGCTCAATATGGGGCATAATAATACTCTCTGCGCTAAGCTATTTTATAGCAAAAACAAAGAAAGAGAACCCTGCACAGGTAATAGGGGAGCACTTGCTTATCGCAACAATAGTGATAATCGCATCTTACTTTATAGGGGTGTGGGTTGCGGCAACCTTTAATTAAAGTTTTTCTTTATTTCAAAATCCTTTTCGCAACAACTTCTCCCTTCTCATTTATTTCATAAACATAAGGCACTCCGGTGGGGATGTTAAGCCCAAGAACATCCTCTTTGCTTAGCTTCTCAAGGTGCATTACAATCGCGCGCAAAGAATTTCCGTGCGCAGACACAAGCACATTTTCCCCCTCTTTCAAATCTTTCATTATGTGCTTTTGAAAATAAGGCAAAGCCCGCGCAGCAGTATCCTTCATGGCTTCCCCGCCCGGAGGCGCCACATCATAGCTTCTTCTCCAGACATGCACCTGCTCATCGCCGTATATCTTTCTCATTTCATCCTTGTTTTTCCCCTGCAAATCCCCGTACATTCTCTCGTTTATCGCCTTGTCCTTATGCACCGGAAAATTCCAGCCATTATCCTGCATTATTATGCTTAAAGTGTCAATTGCCCTCTTTAGCACGGATGTGTATGCAACATCAAAAGAAAATTCCTTTAATTTCTTTGCGCAATCATGCGCCTCCCTTACCCCTTTTTCCGAGAGCGGCACGTCCACCCAGCCGGTAAATTTATTTTCCAAATTCCACTGCGACTGCCCGTGCCTTACCAATGCAAGATATGCCATGCTATAACTTTACTCCAAGCCCTTTTATTTCTTTTTGAAACTACCGGGAGTTCCCAGCCTTCCATCCGAAACCTTATATTTTGAACTTAATGGATGTTCCCAGCATTCTATCTAAAGAAACCTTATATGATACGTTTGCCTCTGCCACCTCGTTATAATAAAAAATAAGGGCATCCAAAACCTCGCAATAATATTTTAGGTATTTTGCATTATTCAATGCCGACCCGGAGATGGAAAAACCGCCCTTTTCCTCAACAAACGATCTTAGCAGGCTTGAAATAGTAAAATAATCCAGCATTTTGCCAAATTTATCTTTATCTTCAGCTTCGGATATGTATTTGCTGTAAATTTCCGCAGATTCATCATCCACAAGCTTTACAATTTCTATCGCGATAGGCTCATAACCATCAAGGTTTTTTTTAAGAAACTCATCCCTTCCGGCAATCCCCTCTTTTCCAGAAAATCCGGATACGGAATTCAAATATCCCTCCCTCTCATTTTCAAACCCGAATATTTTTTCATAATATTTTCTGTCTTTTTCCGGCATCTCTTTCATGCCGCTTTTTATTGCATTATATGCCGAAAGAAAAGTGTTCTCATTTTTTTCAAATATTTTTTCCACTTTTCCCTCAAGCCCGTAAATTTCATCTTTTGGCACATCTTCATATTCGCTCCAGCTTCTTTTTTGCGTGCCTGTTAACGTTTTCTCCAGCAAAAATTCAGATTTTATAAACACCTGCGCCCTTCCCGGCAAATACACAACAGCCTGTGCATGGTCCGCTTTTTCATCATCATTTATTGATACTGCCGCAAGCTTTGCATTAACTGCGTATTTGGCGCAAAGCTGGATAAAAAGATAAGAGAGGGTGTCGCAGTCAAGGTATTTGTAATAAAGCCCGGTTGCCGGAGAGGCGGTGGGCGCGAATTTTATTTCATTTTCATTCAATGCATAGGCAAACGCCTCAACCATAATGTCATGCAGCATCCTGCCGCCTTTTCCGGGCATAGGGGTTTGAAACAGCAGCAGTTTTGCCTTTTCATCAAAATCTTTTTCAATATCGCGAAACGTTTCAAAGCTCACCTTTGCAAACTCATTTATTTTATCTGTGGCTTTTGGAAAAAACAGCTTTTTCAACGCCAAGTCCGAGAGCACGCAGGTTCCAAATCCCCCTCCCGCCAGCCTCTCAATTCCCTCAATTCTGCCCAAACTATTTTCCAAAAACCCTAAGCCATACTGGCTCAAAATCCCCCGCAATCTCCCCCCCTCTGCCATTCTCTCCATATCTCTCATAAGGGTTCAATTGATGCGAGTTATATAAACCTTTTTTGCCAAAGTTAATACGGGGGATAAAGATGCCTGATTCTGATTATGATGTTGCAATAATAGGCGCAGGATGCGCAGGGCTTGGCGCAGGCATGTATGCCGGGCGCTTTGGGCTAAAAACCGTTGTTTTAGGGGAGCTTCCAGGAGGCACAATCACACAGACGCACCTTGTTGAAAATTACCCTGCCTTCACCTCCATTTCAGGGCTGGAGCTTGGCACAAAATTGCTTGAGCACGCAAAGGCAAGCGATGCGCAGGTAAACATGGAAAAAGTGATGGATATAGAAAAGGAGAAAGACGGCTCATTTCACATAAAAACAGACACTGCAAATTACAGCGCAAAAGCAATAATAATAGCAACAGGCACTGAATGGAAAAAGCTTGGCGTGCCCGGAGAGGCGGAATTTGCGAACAAAGGGGTGCATTACTGCGCCCTTTGCGACGGCGGCTTTTACAAGGGGAAAAAAATAGCGGTTGTGGGAAGCGGGGACTCTGCGGTAAAAGAATCCCTTTTATTGGCAGAATTCGGAAGCGAGGTAAATATTTTGGTGCGCGGGGACAAAATAAAGGGCGAGCCGATTAACAACAAGCGCGCCATGGAAAATAAAAAAATAAAAATATTCACAAACGTGGAAGTGGAAGAAATTATAGGAGAAGAGAAAGTCACAAAATTGCGCCTTACCCGCCCTATCTCTGCGCAGGAGGGCGCGCCAAAAAGCGACGAGCTTGAAACAGACGCCGTATTTGTAATGGTGGGGCACTTGGCAAAAACCGAGCTTGCCTCCAAATTGGGCGTAAACTTAAGCCCAAAAGGGGAAATAATAATAGACAAAATGTCAAAAACAAATGTTGAGGGCATATTTGCAGCGGGCGACTGCTGCGACACAGCTTTCAAGCAGGCGATAATTTCAGCCGCCGAAGGGGTGAGCGCCGCCTTTTCTGCAAACGAATACATAAGGCGCAAAGGCTAATTTTCCTCTACTGCTCTATTTATCATTCTGTGTAGTTTTCCTGCCAATTCTTTTATTTCCGGCAAATCCTTTTTGATGCTAATATAAGTCAACGCAAAAAGGGAAAAGTTCAGCACAGCAAGCGTTGCAAAAAGAATTTCCTGCGGATAAGCATATTGCATCCCTGAGGCAACGCCTGATGCGATTATGGCATCAATGCCGGCTATCAGTGCATCTGCAACCACAAGCCCACAAAACAAACTTATTTTTTCATCCGGCATATTCTGCCATATGTGCATTCTCACAAGCTTTTCCTTCATGCCCAGCAATTTGAGCTCGCGCTTTTCTTGCCTGTCCAAAAATTTTCTCTCTTCGGCAAGCGCATCTCTGGCAATTTTCTTTAATTCCTGCTCCCCTTCAAAAAATGGCATGTCTGTCCCATAGCCCAAAAATTTCCTGCACTCTTCAAGCTCCTCCCTCTCAAGCATGTATTTTTTGGAAATATAATCCCTCAATTCGCCTGCCTTATGCCCAAGCTCCGCCTCTTTTGCATCATATTCTGCCTCCAAAAGAAGGGATATCTTTGAGAAAGCGTTTTTCTCAATATCTCTTTTTCTCTCCTCAGTTGCCTTGCGGTAGCCCTCAAACCCCATCAAAACCTTTTTCAAATGCTTCTCCCGCACCTTAAGCTCCGGGTGCCTCATAAGCTTAATAAGGGAAAAAACAGGCATTTTCACAGGCGTATTTTTTTGTATTTTTTGCATATCTCTATTTGAGCCGATAGGTTTAAATACTTGTATTTCCATTATATATAACGTTCACACCTTTTATTTTATTATTTCAAGTGTTAGAATGTTTTTTGGCAAACATGCCTTTTTTCTTGCATCGGAAAAACGCAAGTATTCATAAAAAAGGCGGTGGGTTTAAATATTTTCCCAAATACAGAAACTAGGGCGAATCCCTTTTTCTAAAATGCATTAACCTGAAAAGTTAATGCTGTTTAACGGTGGGTTATATGGATAGGCAAATGCCAAAAGAATATGAGAATGCGCTAAAAACAGGCACAACTACGGTGGGGCTTGTTTGCAGCGACGGTGTGGTGCTCGCCTCTGACAGGCGCGCAACAATGGGGCACTTTATCGCATCAAAAGATGTGCAAAAAATATTTGATATAGATGAAAATTTGGCAATGACTGTCGCAGGCTCTGTAGCCGACGCGCAGGCGCTTGTAAGGATGCTAAAGGCAGAATCGCGCCTTTACAGGCTAAAATACGGCAAAGACATGAAAGCAAAAAACGCCGCCGCCCTGCTTGCAAACATGATGTTTCAATACAAGTTTTTCCCATACTGGGTGCAGCTAATAGTGGCGGGAAAAGAAGAGGATGGCTTTGGCGTTTACTCAATAGACGCCTTGGGCGGCACAACCGCAGAAACCTGCACCTCCACAGGCTCCGGCTCGCCGGTGGCATACGGGGTGCTTGAGAGCAATTACAAGGAAGGCTCAACAGTGAAGGATATGGTGCCAATTGCCGCCAAAGCCATTTCAATGGCAATGAAGCGAGACTCTGCCACAGGCGAATCCGTTGATGTGATAACAATCACAAAGAGCGGCTTCAAGCGCCTTGAAAAAGAGGACGTAAAGAAACTTGTAGAATCCTGAATATTTATTTTTTTATAAAAAGTTTTTAGGCAAACTTAGGGGATTTTTAAGGCGATAACACAATTTGCATAATGAAATAAGGCGAAAAAATGCATAAAATAAATTTTTGCGCAAGGCAACAGGGCAAAAGCTCCTATTAATATTAACAAATGAATTTTTGAAAAACGAGGAAATGAAATGGAATTAAAAGAAATAGAGAAAAAAGTAACCGAACTTGTGCCAAAAGAGTGCAAGCTTGCAAAAATAGAGGCAGAAGGCCTTGACGTCGTAATTTACCTAAAAGACATAAAGGCATTTTACTCAAACGAGCAGCTTATTAGAAAAATCGCAGGCACATTGAGAAAAAGAGTGCTTATCCGCTCAGACTCATCCTCTCTTGCGCCTGTAGAGGAGGCTCTAAAGGCAATAAAAGACACAATACCCGAGGACGCAGGAGTGAGCGAGGTAAATTTCTCCCCCGAATTCTGCGAGGTAATAATAGAGGCCCTAAAGCCCGGCTTGGTAATTGGAAAAGGCGGGCAGACGCTAAGGGCGATAATAGAGAAAACCGGCTGGGCGCCCCAAGTGGTAAGAAAGCCCACGATGCCTTCATCCACAATAAAAGGAATAAGAAAATCCCTCCTAAAGGATGCGCCAGCACGCAAAAAATTCCTAAACCAGCTGGGAAAGAAAATATGCTCATCACCTGTAAAATCCGACTGGGTAAAAGTAACCGCTTTAGGCGGTTTCAAAGAGGTAGGGCGCTCATGCTCGCTTGTGGAAACCCCGCATTCCAAAATTTTAATTGACTGCGGAATAAACCCCGAGACTTTTGAGCCAACAAAAGCATACCCATACCTCAACTCAATGAATATAGAGCTTGAGAAGCTTGATGCCGTAATACTTACGCACGCGCACCTTGACCACAGCGGTTTTATCCCTTATTTATTTGCTTACGGATACAAGGGGCCTGTGTATTGCACCCCGCCGACGCGCGATTTAATCGCTTTGCTGCAAATGGATTTGCTAAATGTGATGGCAAAAAACAACGAGGGAAAAGCTCCATACACCACAAAAGACATACAGCACGAGCTTGCGCACGTAATTACATTTAACTACGGAGAAGTGATGGACATCACTCCGGAAGTAAAACTAACCTTTTACAATGCAGGGCATATCTTAGGCTCTGCGCAGGCTCACCTTCACATAGGAGACGGGCTTCACAACGTGGTGTTCGGGGGCGACATAAAATACGGCTTTACAAAATTATTTGACCAGGCAACCACACAATTCCCGCGCATAGAAACCTTATTCATGGAATCCACGTACGGGGGAAGAAACGACGTATCCCCAAACCGTTTTGACACAGACAAGCATCTTGTGCAATTTATCAAAACCGTAATAAAAAGAAACGGCAAAGTGCTTATCCCCGTATTCTCCGTCGGGCGCTCGCAGGAGCTTATGCTTGTGCTTGAGGAAATGTGCGCAAAAGACCCTGAAATGAATTTCCCGGTATATATTGACGGAATGGTATTGGAAGCATCTGCAATACACACCGCATACCCTGAGTATTTGCGCCACAATGTGCAAAGAAGAATTCTTTCCAACGACTCCCCATTCGAGTCAAAAATATTTATTCCTGCAAAAGGGGACCGCAAGGATATAGTGGAAGGCGAGCCATGCGTTATACTCGCCCCGTCCGGAATGATGACCGGCGGGCCTGTGCTTGAATATTTGCGCCTTATGGCAGGCGAGGCAAAAAACGCCCTTGTATTCGTAGGATACCAATCCGCACTTTCAATGGGAAGAAAAATACAGCGCGGGCTAAAAGACGTTCCCACTGTTGGGGATGACGGGCGCTCGCACACCATGCGCATAAACATGGAAGTGACAACTGTGGAGGGCTATTCCGGGCACTCGGACAGGGCTCAGCTTATAAAATATGTAAGAAACATCCGCCCGCCCCCCGAGAGAATATTCACAGGGCACGGGGATGAGAATAAATGCGATGATTTGGCAAGAAGCATCTCGCGCATGATGAGAATAGACGCGCGCGCGCCCATGGATTTGGACACCATACGCCTAAAATAGTATTTTAAATGCATGAAGAGTGTGTTTTGCATGGGGCTTGAGAAATTATTTTTGAAAGGTGTGGGCACCGCTGCACAGGCAGGGGGGGCTGTAGCAGGGTATCTGGCGTTTACAGGAAATGATGTAATGATGGGCCCGAGCATTATGGGGATTGGCGCAGGCACCGCGCTTAACCTGGCTGCAGAGTATTTTGAATGATTTTTTTGAGTTTCTTTCCCATGCCCCGTGTTTTAATCCTTTTGCACCAAATTTATATTTATGAAAAAGATTCTCATCACCTCCGCTTTGCCTTATGTAAATAATGTGCCTCATTTAGGCAACATAATAGGCTGCGTTCTCTCGGCAGATGTTTTTGCAAGATATTGCCGCCTTAAGGGGTATGAAACTCTTTATGTGTGCGGCACAGATGAATACGGCACAGCAACAGAGGCAAAGGCAATAGAGGAAAAATGCACCCCAAAGGAAATATGCGACAAATACAGCCAAATTCACAGGGAAATATACGAATGGTTCAATATTTCCACGGATGTATTCGGGCGCACAAGCACAAAGCTTCACAGCGCGCTTGTGCAAAAAATATTTTTGCAGCTTTATGAAAATAATATGCTTATCGAAAAAGAAGTAGAGCAGCCATATGATGAGAAGCTTGGCATGTTTTTGGCAGATAGGTATATTAGCGGCATTTGCCCTTATTGCGCAAGCGAGGATGCGCGCGCAGACCAGTGCGACAAATGCGGCAAATTGCTCACTTATTCAGAATTAAAGAGCCCAAAAAGCAAATTAAGCGGAGCAAAGCCCATTTTGCGCATAAGCCGCCATCTTTTCCTGAATTTGCAAAAATCACAAGCCCCTCTTGAGAAATGGATAAAAGAAATAGAAAAAGAGGGAAGATGGAGCGCAAACACAATAGCAATTGCAAACTCATGGCTAAAGGAGGGATTGCACGCAAGAAGCATCACCCGCGATTTGAAATGGGGCGTGCCTGTGCCGCTAAAAGGATGGGAGAAAAAAGTTCTTTATGTGTGGTTTGATGCGCCAATAGGGTATATGTCAATCACACAAAGCATGGTATCTGATTATATGAAATGGTGGGGCGGGGATGAAAATGTGCATCACTATGAATTTATCGGCAAAGACAATGTGCCCTTTCATGCAATAACTTTTCCCGCAACCCTGCTTGGCACAGGAAAAAAATACACTCTCCCCCACTACATCTCCTCAACAGAATTCCTAAATTACGAGAGCGGCAAATTCTCAAAGTCGCGCGGCGTGGGCGTCTTTGGAAACGATGCCAAAAATTCGGGAATTCCGGCGGATGCATGGCGCTATTACTTAATTTCCAACCGCCCGGAAACAGCAGACACCATCTTTTCATGGGATGACTTTGGAAAAAAAATAAATAACGAGCTTTTGGCAAACTTTGCAAACCTTGCAAACCGCACTCTTGTATTTTTGCAAAATAATTTTGAAGGAGTGGTGCCTTCTGTGCAATTTACGCAGGAGGATAGGGAATTTGCGGATGCGCAAAGGGTAAAAATCGCAAAAATAGATTCCCTTCTCTCGCAGGTGAAATTGCGCGCAGCAATAGCAGAATTCATGTCCGCCTCGGCTGCGGCAAACGCATACTTTCAGGCAAACGAGCCATGGAAAAAAATAAAAGAGGACAAACAAAGGGCGGGCACGGTGCTAAACATGCTCATAAACCAAATATGCGATTTGGCGATAGTGTGCCAGCCGTTTATGCCCTCATTTTCGCAGGCGCTTTTCAGCCAGCTAAACATTTCCCCTAAAAAATGGGATGAGGCAGGCAAATTAACAATAAAAGAGGGGCACAAAACAGGAAAACCCGCGCACCTTCTCTCCCCGATAGAGAAAAAAACCCTCGATGCTTTCAAAAAGCAATTTGCAGGAAAGCAAAAAGAAATGGAAAAAAATAAAAAAAACAATCCAAGCACTTCGAAGCAAAAAGGCGGCGAAAAAGAAAAAGTTTCCCCTCTTGCATTGGAGGATTTGCAGCTTGAAGTGGGGTTAATTGAGGATGTAAAAAAGCACCCTGACGCGCAAAAGCTCTATATTGAAAAAGTCCTTCTCTCAGGGGGGGAAATAAGGCAGGTATGCTCGGGGCTTGTGCCGTATTTGGAAGAAAACGAGCTTCTTGCAAAAACCTGCATCATTGTAAAAAACCTAAAATTTGCCAAATTGCGGGGGGTGGAAAGCCAGGGAATGGTGCTGGCTGCGCAAAGCGGAGAAGAGCTGGAGCTTGTCTCCCCGGATGCGGTTGCGGGGGCAAAAATAGAATTTGAGGGCATAAGCGCACCGGAGAAGCCGCGCGAGATAAGCATAGATGAATTTTTCACAATCTCTTTAGAGGCAAAGAACGGAATCCTTTATGCCAACGGAAAAAAGCTTCTCATAAGTGGCAAGCCGGTAAAATTAAGCAAATTAAAAAACGCGAAAATAAGCTAATTAAAAATAAAGGCGCAAAATCAAATAAGACAAAAGTGCAAAAAACGCAAAAAAATAAAAAACAAAAAATTAAGCCAATTAAAAATAAGGCAAGAGAATAAAAACAAGCTAAAAAGCAAGGGAACAAAAAAGGAAAATAATATAAAAAAATAAAAGTTTATTTTTGCACAAATATTGTCTGAGTCGGATATGCAAACTCTATTTTCTCTTTTGCAAAAGCCTTTGCAATAGCCAAATTTATCTCCTGCTGGGTGTCCATATATTTTACATAATCGCGCGAGAGCACATAATAAACTATTGTGTATTCAAGCGCAGAATCAGCAAACTTTGAGAAATGGCACCTGTCAAACTTTGAGAGCTTAACATCATCGATTATCTTTTTGACTATTTTAGGTATTTTCTCAAGCTTTGCAGGGCTTGTCTGGTATGTCACCCCGATTCTAAAATCTATGCGCCTGTTGTTCATCCTCTTGAAGTTGTTTATGCGGGTGTTTGTAAGCTCTTTGTTTGATATCACTATTTCCTCTCCGCGAAGCGCCTGTATCCTTGTTGACTTTATGCCGATGCTTTTCACAGTTCCCTCATCAGGCCCCACCATCACATAGTCGCCCACCTTGAAAGGCTTGTCAAAGTAAATAGAGAAGGATGCGAAAATGTCCCCTAAAATGCTTTGCAGCCCGAATGCAATCGCAATGCCTCCAACTCCTGCCCCTGCGACAAGGGGGGTGATGTCAAGACCAATATTTCCCAAAAACAGAAGAAGCGCAAATGCCCATATTATAACCTTCACTATTTTGCCGGAGAGCTTTATGAGAGAAACATCCTCGTTTTTTCCCTCATCCTTCTGCCTCTCCCTTATCAGGTGCCCTACTCCATAATCAACAAGTTTGCCCACCCCCTTCACCGCATAATAAACTATGCTTATAAGAAGCAGGTAATTTATCACAAGCAAAACCGGCGAGCCGGCAGCCAGCTCCAAAAACCAGGTGGCAACATATGATGAAAAAAAGAAATAAAACGGCGCCCCTACACCGTCAAGAATTTCCACAAGGGTGTCATCAAGCTTATTGGCTGTCTTTTTTGCAAGCTTTTTGAGGTTTCCCACCAAAAGCATTTTTATCAAATTAAGGGCGGCAAATGTTATGAAAAATACTGCAATGGCAAGCCCATAGTCTGCATATAATTCAGGGTTCTGCAAATCCGAGAGGTTTATCCCTATCCCATTAAGAATGTTATTCATATTTTCCACCGGCCCAATTCCAAAATCCATTATTATCCCCCAACCTTTTCTTCAGCTTCACTCCTCATCTTCCGCCGCCTTTGCCCGCCTCGCCCTTTTTCTAATAGGGGCATCTGCACCCTGTTCCTCCTCTTCCTGAGGCATGCTAATTTTGCGCATCTGCATCACAAGCTGTATAATTATCTCAATTGCAATAAACGCAAGCAAAAGGGGTATGAGGCTTCCTGCAGATGCAAGAAGCTCGTTTCCCCTTGCAATAAGGTCGCTTTGCGCAAAAGTGGTTGGGTTTGTAAGCACGATTGTAAGAAGGGAGAATGGAAGCAGTTTTGCAACCTCTTTTGCCAGCTTTTCATGGGTATATGCAAGTATCCTTACCACAACCACCACTGCAAACGAAATCGAGGCAATATTTTGCACAGACTGGTCTTTTGATAAAAATATAAGAAAAATTGTTGTAAACGCAGTCAAAACAGACGCCATTAAAGGAAACACAAGCACGTTTTTTAGCAAAAAGCGAAAAATCTGGTTAAAGCTAAAGTCTGCATAACTGTATGTAATCGGCGCATCCCGCATCTCTACTGTAAATATTTCTCTTTTTGATAGGCGCTCAAAGAAGAATTCGTAAAATATTGCAAAAAAGTAAATGCCTATGATAAATACAAGCGCATTTGCAACCACTGGCCCCAATATGCTCTCAAAAGCCATATATATGAGGGAAACCGCCCCCAAAATATCATCAACAAACATCAAGCCTGCCATGGTTAGATAAATTCGCCTTATCTTTATAAATGTAAATCCGCCAAGTAATTACCCTATGCCAGGTTGGCAGAGCGGCTATGCGCCTGCCTGCAGAGCAGGAAAGGGGGGTTCAACTCCCTCACCTGGCTATCTTTTTCATGTTATTGTAAAGCCACCAAAACCCTATCCCAAGCAAAACAATAAATCCAATCGCTATGAGATAAGTTTCTCCAAAGCCTGCCATTTCCTCATGAGCCATGCGTGGTTAACCCATGCGCAATTGATAAATATTTCGCATTTTTCGCGGAAAAACGCCCTTTCAAAGCCAATATATTTTGCAAAAGGGTGTTTTATCTGGTGATAGGCATGTATGCAAAAATAAGGCATTATACAAGAAATTATGAAATCCTGCAGTCAATGCGCGACGGAGACGCATTATTGCAAATAATATACGGAAGATGAGGGGAGAATAATTTTCTCAAACATCTAAAAATAAGAAAAAAGGGAAAAGAAAAAACTCCCTATAATTTGAATTTTTTACGCGTCTTTTTTATCATATCTTTGGCATCATTCTGCCCGCCAAGCCCGAAAGCAAGCCCGAATGCGATTGCAACTCCCCATACTATTCCCTGCAGCACTGTGGTAAAAACCTCTTTCACAAATCCCATTTGAAACCCTATGGTTTCAAGCGCCACCACCACGGAAAGTATCACTATCACCCATTTGGACACCTCCGCCAAAGTCTTTTGAAAATAAAATTTGTGCAAATCCAGAATTGCCTCCCTAATCCACTCTCCTATTATGGCTGCAACTATCACAAGAAGCCCGACGCCAATTAGCACCGGCGCAAAAAGAAGCACCGCATTAAACATGGGATTTAGGCTGCTAAGCTGCAATTCATTTACTGCCAAAGTAAGAAACATTATCATAAAATACCATTTGGCAGCCTTTGCAAGCATGGGGGATATTTCAGTGCCTCCAAGCGCGTCCTCTACCCTGTATTTTTGCAAAATTTTCTCAACGTTGAGGTATTTTAAAACCCCTGAGACCAGCCTTCCGACAAAATCCGAGACAATTATGCCAAACACAAGATAAAATGCGGCAACTATTATATGGGGGGAAAATTCGAAAGCATCCAATGTAAGCTTATTTAGAGTATTCACATAATTTGAACCAAGCAATTCTTCTTCCAGCCCCATGCCTATCACCTGCACATCTTCAATTAAAGATTGCTTATAAAACTTTTGGCGCATCTCTATTATGAGAAGTGCTTTGCCATGGCTTTGGAAATAGAAATAAACCCCAAAAAAAAGGAAATCTACGCCTCACAGCCCCAGTCTGTAAGCTCTTTAGTATCCGGGCATTACGGGCAGATGCAAAGAGGCACGATTTTCCTCTCGCCCACGGAGGCACTTTATTTAATGGACATAAGAAACGCCCAATGCACAGATGCCGCAAAAAACACCTACTCATTTAACGAGGTGGCAAAAATTTTTGCAGAAAAAAAGCAAATGGCGCGCTATTTCACATACGCCGGCTGGCGGGACCGGGGGCTTGTGGCAAGGCACCCTGAGGAAACAAAAAAGGCAGGCAAAAGCACCGCTGTGAAAAAATACCCTTGCGCAAAATTTGAAAAATTTCCTTTTCCGATGCAGGCAACCTTTTACCCTGATGATTTGATGTGCATAATAGATGAGGAAAAAGAGGCGCGCCAAATATATGAGAGGGGCTGGTTCGGGCAATTTGGCGCCTATAAGGCGGAAAAAAGAGGCTGCCTTGGCAAGCTTGATATTTATGAAGCGCTTTTTCTCTCAAAGCACGCATCTTTAACCTTGCAAAACTCAACTTCAAAAAAGGCGCATGCGGCAGCGCTAAAAAGGCATCCTTACTTCAACCAGCTATATGAAGTGTATGAAGACTGGCGCCTTAACGGCTTTATTTTAAAAACAGGCTTTAAATTCGGAACCCATTTTCGCATCTATTTTCCGGGCGCAACCCCTCTTAAGGAAAAAGGGTGGGTGCACAGCCAGCATGTATTGCAGGTTTTTCCCAAAAACTGCTCTCTTATAATTTCGGAATGGGCGCGAGCAATTCGCGTGGCGCACTCTGTGAGAAAAACTTTTGTATTGGCAATAAACGGGCAGAAAAAATCCGCCCGCGCAACGCCTAAAAAAGAATTAACTTTGGACTTTTTCCTCTACCACCGCCGCGGGCAGGACATAATAACGCCAAAAAACGGGGAGCCGAAATTTTTGCTCCTCTCCCTATCCGAAGAGGAATATTTAAGCGGCGAGCAGCTTGCAAACGCAATAGAGGAGTGCAAAAATGCAGGGCTTGAGCTTATGCTCGGAATTGCTGACAGGGAGTCAAGCGTCACATATTATGCTGTCAAAAGAATAGACATTCCCGGCTCCCAATATGAGTATTATGAAATTGAGTGGGTGCAGCCATAATGTTTTTGATGCAGGTTTTCGGGCAAAAAACCGGTTCTATAGACATTGAGGACATAAACAATAAGCTAAACTCATTTTTGAAGGGCTCTATCTTTATTTCCCAAACCGTCTCCATGGGGGATGCGCCTGTAATGGGAGGGTTGCAGCCACAGGGTAAGGAACAGGGAGGAAACACAACTTATTCCCTTAGCACGCCGCTTCTTGATTTTGTTCTTGATTATTTTCCAAACCCGTCCCGCTATTTTGACCAAAACAGCATAATAAAATTGCAGCAATTGAGGGATTTGCTTGCAAACGCAATCTCCCAGCAGAAGCAGTCAATAGTTAACCAATGGCAGGCCGCAAATCCAAATTTCTCGCTTGAATTCAGGGATGATAGTGCTTTTTTCCGCCTTTACTCTGACATAAGCCCTTACATGAATGAGGAAGCAAAGCTTTCCACCTTGGCATTTTGGGCAAAAAATTTGGAGCAATATTATGACAAAGGAAAAAGCAACTCGCTTGAAAAGCTTGCATTAAACGGCTTTTACAGCCTCTCTGCCCGGAAAATGATAAAAAAATATTCGCAAGAAACCCCTCTTGGAATATGCGCAGACATCAACGGCTCATTTTTGAAAGAATTCGCAAAATCATTTGGAATAAAACATTCTTCTGTCTCCGTATGGAACCCCGAAAGCAGCACGGCTCACATGGTCGCCATGCTGCAAACTGGTGAGGGAAATTTTTATCAAATGAGTTACGGAAATTATTCAAAAGTCGGGGATATGAAAAGCCCGCAAATAGCCGCAGAGCGCCTTCTCTCCTATTTTGGCGGCTACAAGCCATTTGCATTCAATTATGACAAGCAAAACCGCTTTTTTAACACCCACAGCGACGAAATATTAAAAGACGCCACCAACTGGGCAAAGCGCAAAATAGAGGATGAATTCTCAATTTCATTATTGTATAAGCAGGATGGCAGCTTTGCTGCAAGAAGCCAAAAAAACATAGAAAATTTCAATTTCGGCGCATTTTTTCTAAACACTCCGTTTTCTTTGCAAAATTCTTTTGGCGCATACATGAATTTTCGCTCTAAGGAAAAAAAGGGCTCAAAAGCAAAAGAGGGATTTGTGTGGCTCCCCTCCCTCGACCTCGCGGTATTTAGCGGAGGCGCGGCGCCCGGCACTATGATGTTCGGAATCTCTGCTCTGGAATTTCGCTGGCTTCCGACAAAAAATATAGAATTTGACATAACTCCTCTAAAAATAGAGGGTGCATGGGGCGGCAGAAAAAGAATTGACCTGTTTCCATCCTCAACCGCCGGCTTTATTTACAAAATGGACAGGTTTTCGCAAATTTACTCCTCAATAGACTTTGGCTATTGCCCGAATCAGGAAAGGTTTTACGAATTTTACTCCCCCGAAGTGGCATATCGCGCAACCGCTGGCCTAAGAGCAAAAAACACTCAAATAGAGGCAAGATATATGCCGCAAGGCATGCTAAGCAAGGCAGAAATTGATGCAAAGCAAAATTTTCAAATTTATGGCGGGCTTAATTTGGCAATTTTCGCAAGCGTAAAATACGCAAATTCTCCCTCCTACGGGTTTGGGGGAGTTTTCTCTTACAAATTCTAATCCCGCATCCCTTTTCTTAGAAAAAGCAATTTTTAGTTTCCCTGTGTTTTCTTCAATTCCTCAATAACTTCCTTATTTCCCAAATAAAGCGGTATTCTTGCGTCCGCATCTTCAATTTGCACGTCCAATATGGAGCCGCTCCTGCCGTCCCATGAGGCACCTCCAGCATTTTCGCAAATAAAAGAAAGCGGCGCGCACTCATATGCAAGGCGCAGTTTCCCGTCCGGCGCCCCTTCTGTTGAAGGGTATGAGAAAAACCCGCCCCTGTGCAGCACCTGCGAGAAATCAGCCACAAAAGTGCCGCAATAGCGGGGGCGCATCTTTTTTTCCTTAAACAAATTTTTCGCAAACTCCCTGAAATTCCCGCTCCATTGCATGGGCTTTCCCCCGACCCCGAACACTTCTGGCTTTATGGGTAATTTCATATTCTCATGAAGAAGCAAAAATCTTACTGCCCCATCTTCATAATAATGCTTTACAAACTCATGCACTCCTTTCCCTGTTGTATACACCAGGGTATTTACCGGCCCGTATAATTTGTAGGCGGCGGCAACCAAATCCCGCCCTTTTTGCGGAAAGTCGCTTCTGTATATTCCCAAAATTATTCCAAAAGCATTATTTGTAGTAATATTTGAGGAGCCGTCCAGCGGGTCAAGAGTAATAACAAACGGGGCATCCTCCCTCCCCTCAACAGGTGTTTGCAGCTCCTCTGAATATATTTTTCTCACAAGCCCTGTCTGCAATAAATTATCGCACAGCGTCTTGTTTGCCCAAGCATCCAATTTCGCGACAGCTTCCCCGTATTTATTCGGCTCATTCTCAACGCCTGAGAGATATTTTGGGAAATTTGTCTGCATATCCATGGAAATTTGCGCAAACGTCTCAATAAGGGTTGCCAAATCGTCAGGCAATATTGCCAGATGCTCTTTGAGTGTTTTTATCCCAAGCATATTATCCCTTCCCGTTTAGCACAATTTTGTCAAAATAAGGACTCTTGCCGATGAAGTTGCGGTCATCCATAAATTCGGGGTCAGGCATGAAATATGCCAAGCCCATCTCATTCTCCCCTGTTCTTATAATGGAATATGACACAAGCCCCACATACGCAGTTTGCCCATAATACATGGTCCTCGTCTTCTCCCTATCTATTATCTTAACATGCTCCGGCTTGAGAATTTCCATTGTATATGTACGGTTGAAATCCGTTCCACTATAAGTAATCTCCCCGCCTGCAATAAGGTCCAGCAGGAAAATAATGTTTTTGCTCTCAAGCGAGTATCCCCTCTCCTTTAGCATCTGCTCATCAACAGGAAATTTCCAAGAATATTCTCTTTCAACATTAATGCTGCCTAAAAATCCCGTTGTAGTCATAATTGTGTGCTTGCCTACAAGGTACCCGCCTTCCAAAGCCGCTCGCAGGGGAATGTCTTTTGCCGCCTGCGCGCTTATGGTGCCAAGCCACACATTTCTATTGAAAAAGTTTTTGTAGTATTGCTTAACGAATTTGGCATCTTTTGCATTTGCACGCGCATACTCATGAAGGGCTCTGGCATCTTTCATTGTAAGAAGGATGCCCTCCACTTCCGGTCGTTTTCTTTTTATCTCCTCCACGGCTCTCATAGAGTCTAGCGCATTGTATTGGTCAAGATTTGTAAGCAAGCACTTCTTTTTGCCATTGTGCATCACTTCTATCGGGCTGTGCCCCTTTGCCACTTGCTTTATTTTTTGCATTATATTACTCATTTTCCAAACACCACATCTTTGAGCCTTTGTGTTATTTCCATCGGCTTTTCCGACTGCCAAACATTTCTCCCTACTGCAAAGCCCACGGCGCCTGCCGCCATCACTTCTTTTGCCTTTTCAATAAACGCGTCCTCATCCAATTTTGAGCCGCCTGCAGAAATCACATGGCATCCTTGCGCCGCTTTTACAACCTGCGAGAAACTCTCTGTGGAGCCAGTGTAATTAACTTTCACAATGTCTGCCCCCAATTCCAGCGCCACCCTTGCGGCATAAGAGATGGATTCAACGCTTTTCTCATTTTTCACATATTTTCCGCGTGGATAAGCCCAAACAATGGATGGCATGCCATACTCTTTTGCCTCCGCCTGAATCATTCCAAATTCATGAAACATTTTCGCCTCCATGGGAGAGCCGACATAAATGGTGTAGCCAATTGCATCAGCACCAAGGCGCACCGCCTCCTTTACCGCCGCAACAGGGGAGGAATACACATCCTCTTTTGGGTTAATATTTGTCCTTCCGTTTAATTTGAGCACCAGCGGAACCTTTCCTGCATAATTTTCCATATACTTGTAAGCAATCCCCTTGTGAATCGCAAAGCCGGTAAAGCCGCCCTTTGCGGCAATGTCAAAAACATAGTGCGGGTCAATATTTTTCTCATTAAAGTCAACAGGCCCATGCTCAATCCCCTGGTCCATCGCCAAAAGCATAACCTTGCCCTTCCTCATAATTCTTGACAAGCGAACTTTTTCCCCAATCATAAAAAATCACCTCTCCCTAAACTGCGGGGAGGGGAACCCCTCCCCCTGGTTTTAGGGTTAATCCCGACCCCCTCCCCGTGGCAGAATTTTAGCCCGCGGAAAGGGGGATGCTTACACAAATATAAAGGGGGTTAAGCCTATTAAATTTGCCTTCGGCAGCGGCAAACTTCTTCTCTGAAACAAACGCTTAGCTTTTTTAATGTAAATACCAATATTTACATTCATGCGCTTGTAGTCTAACCTGGTTAGGACATGAGGTTGCCAATCTCAGGATCCGGGTTCAAATCCCGGCGGGCGCAACCGAAACCGCGGAGGGGGAACACAAGCATCCAGCTGTCCCCCTCCCCAGTTTTGAGGTTCTTTCCTGACCCACCCCCTTAATTTTGCATTTTTGCCTTGTGATTTTCCATGCCTTCAAAAAAAATCGTAGTCGGTATGTCCGGAGGAGTAGACTCGTCAATGGCAATGCTGATTTTAAAAAAGCAGGGCTGGGAGCCAATAGGCGTTTCCCTCAAATTGGAGAAGTGGGAAAGCGAATGCAACACTTATAGCGAAAACGTATGCTGCAGCGAGCAGTCTTTCGCGCTTTCAAGAAAAATCTGCGATAAAATAGGGGCAGAATACCACATCTACGACGTGGGGGAAGAGTTTGAAAAAGAAATAATAGATTATTTCGGCTCCCAGCTAAAAAAGGGGAGGACGCCCAATCCCTGCCTTATGTGCAACCGGAAAATAAAATACACAAAATTAATTGACTGGGCTAAAAAAAACGGCATAAAATATGTCGCAACAGGGCATTACGGGCAAATAAAGAAAAAAGAAAACAAAAAATACGCCCTTTTCAGGGCATCCGACCTCTCAAAAGACCAGACATACGGGCTTTGCATGCTAAAGCAGGAACAGCTCTCGCGCATGGTTTTGCCCCTTGCCCCATACACAAAAACGCAGGTGTATGAGATGGCAAAAAAAGAGGGCTTTGACTTTTTTTTAAAAACAAAACAAAGCCAGGATTTGTGCTTTGTCTCCTCAAAGTCATTGCGCGCCTTTATAGAGGAAAAAGTGGGGAAGCGGGAGGGCGTGGTGGTGGATTTGTCAGGCAAGCCTTTGGGGGTGCACAAGGGATTGCACTTTTTCACCATGGGGCAAAAATGCGGAATTTCGGGCGGAACCGCCTATTACGTAGCCGGCTTTGACAAGGAGAAAAATTTGCTTATCGCAACAAGCAACCGAGCCGATTTGATGCAAAAGGAAATATTGCTTGAAAACGTGAATTTTCTTAGCGGAGAAATTCCTGAAAAGGAAATTTGCGTGGATGCGAAAATAAGGCACGGCCCCGCGCTGGAAAAGGCAATTTTGCTTCCCCTAAAAAACAATATGGCAAAAGTAATTTTTGAAAACCCTGCCTACGCGCCCATGCAGGGGCAGTTTTGCGCCTTTTACTCAGGGGATGAGTGCCTTGGAGGGGGGGAAATCTGCTGACCGGCCTTTTTTATTGTGCCTGTGCTAAACGAACCGTTAAAAAAGGCACGCTGCCAAAAAACCTCTGACAGCATAGTTTTTATTCACTTGCGCAAGCTTGAGAAGAGTTTTATATTAGTGAAAGCATAATTATGTTATCGTGCCCTCGTCAGTATTGCGGATAGTATGCGACGCAGGCGTGCTTTTTGCACGCCTTGCCACCAACTGCGCTTGGTGGGCTTGCGGCGCTTGAGAGCAGTTTTATATTGTTGCGACTCTAAATATGTTATCGTGCCCTCGTAGTATAGCTTGGATAGTATGCGAGCTTGCGGAGCTTGAGACCTGAGTTCAAATCTCAGCGAGGGCGCTTTTCTTTTTATAGCCACTACACAAAAGCTTATAAATCACAAAATACGTATATTTAACACTATTAATCATACAGCTCAAGTGATATTATGAATATGGCACAGAAGATATGCAAAAAAATATTTGGCGGCGTTTCAGGGGAAACGGAAAAGAAAAACATTTTGCAAGGAATCCCTTTGTTCGAGCTCACCAACGAGGGGATAATTGAAAAGCTCAAGGGCGGGATGAAAAAAGAAAAGCAGGCCGAATGCGTTCAAACACTTGAAAAAAACAGCGCAATTGATGAAAAGCTTGCTTTTGAGCTTCTTGCAGGAAAAAAAGTAAACTATTACAAAGCAGTGCTGATTCTTGAAAAATATATACAAAGCAGGGATAATGCGCTGGAGTTGGCAAAAAACATCCCGCTCTCAGAACATCACTTTATGTTTGAGCGCATGATGGAAATGGATTTTGCGTCCTTGATGCCCATATCCATGAATTCAAAAAAAGCAATAAAAGAATTTGATGACGCAGCTCCCAAGCGCGAATCTGTTTTGCGCCTTCTCACAGATATGGGCTCGGTAGATGCTCTTGTAGCAAAACTAAAGGGGCTTAGGGGGAAAGACATTATGGCGTGGATTAACGTGCTTAGAAATATTGAAGATATAATCAAGCTGGGAAAAGGCAATCTGGTAAAAAATGAAGGGGATGCCGAAAAAGCGCTGCAGCTCATAAATCTGTTCCTTGACAAAAAAGCGGATACTGGCCCCACTATGGGGGCAGAAGTTGAGGCATTTAACTCATTGCTTGAAGAGGCAATAGAATTTTACCATATTCGGGGCCATGTGAAAAAGTCAGCCGAGGCAGAAAATCTTCTAAATGCATGGAAATGGAAGATGGCAAACGGAATGGGAGAGAAGCCCGGGCTAAACTAATTCAACTTTTTTATTCTGCCTGCTTAACCCATACATTTATATATTAGTAATGCTTACTATATAGTAATGATTACTATTAATGAGCGGCTAACCCCGCAAAAAATAAAGATAATAGAGTTTCTCAAAGGCACAACGTCCCACCCTACCGCAGAGGATGTATATAAAAATGTCAAAAAATCCATCCCCTGCATCTCATTGGGCACAGTGTATCGCAACTTGGGGCAAATGGCGCAGAGGGGGCAGATACGGCGCCTTGAGGTGGAAGGCGGATTTCGCTATGACGCAGACCTCTCATCGCACCTGCACCTTGTGTGCAAAAAATGCGGCTCAATAAGCGACATGCACGACGTGCGCATCTTTGACTTTATAAAAAAGAAAACAAACCCAGGCAAATTCATAGCCCAGGGGGCGGAAGTCACAATCTTTGGCATATGCAAAAACTGCAAAAAATAAGCCGCAAAAACGCAAAATAAAAAAGAGAAGCGGCAGGCTGCAAAAAACAATAAAATGAAAATATTTGCAAAAACTGCAAAAAATAAATATGAAAAGCAGCGCCTGAAAAGGCGAAAAAATAATACTAAAAAAATTTAACGGTGATATATATGGTAAATATAAACGATGAGGCGCCGGCATTCACTGCCGACGCGCTGATAAACAACGAAGTGAAGAAAATCTCCCTCTCAGACTATAAGGGAAAATGGGTAATTCTCTTCTTCTACCCCGCAGATTTCACTTTCGTCTGCCCCACAGAGCTTGGCGAATTGGCAGACAATTATGAAAAGCTCAAAAGCATGGGTGCGGAAGTAATTTCCATTTCCACTGATACCGCCTTTGTGCACAAGGCATGGCACGACCACTCCCCCACAATAAAGAAAATAAAATTCCCAATGTTGGCAGACCCCTCAAGGGAGGTGTGCTCTGCATATTACACCCTCATAAAAGAGGAAGGGCTTTCCCTGCGAGCAACTTATCTCATAGACCCGGAAGGCAAAATAAAGGCATTTGAGTTTCATGACAACTCAATAGGCAGGAGCATAGATGAGCTTGTCAGAAAGCTTCAGGCAGCCCAATATGTAAAAGAGCACGGCGGAGAGGCGTGCCCAATGAATTGGAAGCCGGGAAAAGAGGCGCTAAAAACCGGGATTGACATGGTAGGGAAAATATAATCCCTATTCCCCTTTTTTTCGCCTTTAGTTAAGCTTTAATACCCCCTGCCCGCATATTCTTATTGATTCAACCGTGTAACGCTCATTTTGAAATTTACATCGGACGGGCGAGACAGTTTGGATTATGGTGCCCTGCATTATTGCCGGCGCACTTAAGTAGCAAGCCGCTGTCAGGTACAACGATAAATTCGCTGTATTATTTTTGTGATTTGCTATAAAATTAGCATTTATTCATAAGAATATTTTGCTTACAATAGAGGAATTGATATGAAATTTGAAGAATTGAACTTAAACCCGAAAATTTTGCAGGCATTAAATGACATGGGCTTCACCCAGCCAACCCCCATACAGGAGCAGGCAATACCTCTCCTTATGCAGGGGGAGGACATCATAGGGCAGGCGCAGACAGGCACGGGAAAAACCGCAGCCTTCTCACTGCCTGCATTGGAATTTTGCCTTGCCGCCGGGCCGTTGCAGCGCCCGCGAGACGGGGGCGCAAGGCCCCTTGTGCTCATACTGGCGCCAACGCGCGAGCTTGCGGTGCAAATAAGCGGAGAAATCGGAAAAATGTCTGTTTTTACAAACATAAAGGCGGTAACCGTATACGGGGGGCAGGATATTGAGAAGCAGCTTCGCTCATTTTCCCAAAATCCGCACATAATAGTCGGCACGCCCGGAAGGACGCTGGACCATATAGAGAGGGGAAGCCTGAACCTCTCAGATGTAAAATTTGTTGTATTGGATGAGGCTGACAGGATGCTTGATATGGGTTTTATTGACGATGTTGTGCGAATAATGGACCGCACCCGCCCTGACAGGCAGACTGCGCTATTTTCAGCAACAATGCAACGGGAAGTCATGAACATAGCGTATGAATACATGAAATCCCCGCAAACAGTAAAAGTTTCCGAGGACAAAATAACTGTTGATGAAATAACGCAAAAATACCTATTAGTTGACGGAAAAAACCGCATCGGCTATTTGCTTGCCTTTCTCAAAGCAGAGGGGCGAGGGCTCACCTTGGTGTTTGCGCGCACAAAAATGGGCGCAAAAAAACTCGCAGACATCTTGTACAGAAAGGGCTTTAGCACAGACTCACTTCATGGTGACATGCGCCAGTCTGCGCGAGACCGCGCAATGAAAAATTTCAGGGAAGGAAAAACCCAGGTGCTAATAGCAACCGATTTGGCATCGCGCGGGCTTGACGTGTCTGGAGTGACTCATGTGATAAACTATGATTTGCCCGAGGAGCCCATGACATATATCCATAGAATAGGGCGCACCGGGCGCATAGGCAACAACGGCTACGCGCTCTCATTTGTTTTTGAGGACCAGTTTAGTTTCATAAAAGACGTGATGCAGCTTACAAAAGTTCCCATAGAGCAGATTAATTTAGAGCCCATTTCCATGCCAAGCATCGCAAAGCCGCGCGAGGATTTCTCCCGGATGGGGGGAAGAGGCGGCGGGCGCGGAGGCGGAAGAGGGGGTGAGCGCGGAGGCAGGAGAGGAATGCGCGACCGCTCGCCTGCAAAGCCTGCAAGGCCTTTTGTAAAAACAAAAGGAGGCGGAAAATACCACGGGAGGCAAAGATAGCCTCTATAAAGGTTCGCATGCATAATAAAAATACTTTTAGAAGGTGAATTAATATGCTGAAGAATTGCTCATCATGCGGCAAACAGACAAAGGAATACTCAGTAGTGCCTGACCCGAACTCATCCGAGGCAATTATTCGATGCAAGCACTGCAGGCAGCTCTCTGTCCAGTTTGAAACCCCAAGCGGAGTAAAGGGCCCGTAAAAGCCCCTTTTTTCCAGATTAATAATTAATCGGGCGCATAGCCCTTTTTAGAATTAAAAGGCAAAGCCAACACAACCTGGCCGCGCCTTAACTTGTGCGGATGCAAAATTTGCCCCGCTTTCCAAAAAAACAAGGAGGAATGGTAAAATGGGAGACGTTGAAATGACTGTCCAGATAATGCCAAAGGAGATGGAAGGCTTTGAGCAGCTAAAGCATAACATCATAGACAAGATGAAAAACGGCACAGGCGGGCTTGTAAAAGGATGCAACATAGGCGAGAGGGAAGTGGCGTTTGGAATGAAAGCCCTTATAGTGAAAATCATAATACCTGACGGAGAGGGCGGCTCCGACAAAATTGAGGAAAAGCTAAAGGAAATAGAAAATGTTTCCACCTGCGACACAACGAACCTTGACAGGCTCGGCGTATAATCATTTTTCTTTTTTTCTTATTCTTTTTTCTTTGAATTTTTATATCCTGCGCCAAATTTTTTGCGGCAAAATGCCCTGCAAACCTATTTCTTTTTTGTGGGCGTAAATTAAGCATGCTAAATTCTATCACGCTTGAAAACTGGCGCTCACACTCAAAAACAAAAATAGAATTCAGTGAGGGCACCAACGTTTTTTTGGGGCAGATGGGAAGCGGCAAATCCTCCGTAGTGGACGCCCTCTGCTTTGCGCTTTATGGCACCTATCCGAAATTAAGGGGCAAAGAAGCAAAACTTGAAGACGTGAAAAACTTCAGGCACAAGCAAAAGCAGGCAAGTGTGGAAGTGCAATGGTCCTCCCCCGCAGAAAGTAACGGCAAATTGCGCCAATATAAAATAAGGCGCGAGCTCTCCCCCCCGAACGCCTGGCTTTACGAAGATGAAAAGCTTTTATGCAAAGGGGCGCGCCAGGCAAGCGAGCAGGCATCGCAAATCCTGCAAATTTCATACGAGCTTTTCTCGCGCGCCGCATACTCCGAGCAAAACGGAATAGATTACTGGTTTAACCTAAACCCCGGCGCAAGAAAGGCAGAGCTTGATAAGCTTTTGGGGCTTGACCGTTTTGAATCCGCCCGCTCCGGCGCTGTAAAAGAAATAAACAGGCTAAAGGAGAGGGCATCCCTCTTTCAAAAAGACGCGGATTTGCAAAAATTGCAAAAACTGCAGCAAGAGGCAAAGGAGAGGGGGGATAGGGTGCAGGCGCAAAAAAAGATTGCGCAAGAGGCAGGCAAAAGCCTTGAGGAAGCCCTCAAAAAGGCGCAAGAGGCGCAAACCCTGCACGATAAGGCAAAAATAAAATGCAGCCAACTTTCAAAACTCTCTGTTGAATTAAACCTGCTTAAGGGAAAAACAAGCGCGCTTGAGAAAAATACGCAAGAGTGCGCCTCTTTGCCGGATTTGCAAAAGCTCTCGCAGGAGGAGGGGGAGGCAAGGGTGCGGGCAATATTTATAGAAAAAACCCTCAAAAGCCTGCAAGCAGAAGAGGGGGCGCTCTCACAGTCAATAGGGAAATTAAAAGAGCAGGAGGCAAGCGCAAAAAATTCGCAGGAAAAAAGAAAAAAACTTCAGGCAGAGCTAATCTCACTTCTCAACGGAGTTTCAGCAGAAAAAATAAAAGAGCAAATAAAAAATATGCAAGCGCAGGCGCAGGAAATGGCGGAAAATCATGCCATGCTTGAGGTTCAGCGCAAAAGCGCATTAAACGCAATAAAGGCGCTTGAGGGCGGCTCCCACACCGGCTGCGCCTGCCCTGTATGCGAGAGCCCGCTTGATGAAAAAAAGAAAAAAGAGCTTTATGAAAAAAATTCCTCACTCTCCCTCTCTATCGGAAAGGAAATTGAGCAAAGCAAAAAGCTTGCAGGGAAAAAGCAGGGGGAAATTTCCAATCTCTCAACCATTTTGGAAAAAGCATCCCGCATAGACGCGGGGCTGCAGGCACTCCCTTCCGCGCAAAACCTTCCCCAAATATCCGAGCAGCTCCGCACTTTGCGAAAAATGCAGGAAGAATTTGCAAAAAAAAGGGAAAATTGCGCAAAGGAGGCGAAAAAGCTCTCAGACAGCATCTCGCAGCTGCAAATTTCTTTGCAAAAGCACGCCCAGCTCAAAAAATGGAATGCAGAGCTTTCCCAATGCAAGGCGCGCATGGCTCAATTGCAGGAGATGGAAATAAATCTGAGCCCCTGCAAACTGGAATTTGAGAATGCCTCTGCTCGCCTAAGCGCGGCTCTCTCGCAAAAAGCCTCGCTTGAGGAGCAGTGCAGGGGCGCCGCCGCAATTCTTGAGAGCATGCAAAGCTCGCTTGAGATCGCAAAAGAATCCCTTGCGCAGGCGCAAAAAAAGCGCGATGAGATGCAGCTTCTTTTGCAGGAAGCGGATTCGCTTGAAAAATTCAGGCAGGTGGTTATCGCAACCCAGTCCCAGCTTCGCGAAACCTTAATTTCAGACATAAATTCCGCCCTCGCCCGCCTATGGCCAATGCTGTATCCTTACAACGACTGGAGCGGAGCGAAAATAGTGGCAGGGCAAAAGGATTATTCTTTGCAGGTGTTTCAGGGCGAATACCTGGATTTGCAATCGCATGCCTCCGGGGGGGAGAGGGCGTGCATGGGGCTTTGCCTTCGCGCCGCGCTCTCAATAATTCTCACGCCCCAGCTGGGCTGGCTTATATTGGATGAGCCCACCCACAACCTTGATTCGCAGGCGGTGCAGGCGCTGGGGCGCGCCCTCTCCGAAAAAATGCCGCACATAATTTCGCAGGTAATAGTGATCACACATGAGCCGCGCCTGCTTGAGAGCGCGCCTGCGCGCGTATTTGAATTCTCACGCGATAAGGAAAAAGGCGAGGACACTCAGGTATTTGCCGCGGATTAATAAAACTCTTTTTTTGTTTGAGCCAGCGCCTCAAGAAGCTTTCCCTCTACATCTTTCTCCCCTGCGCCAAACCTCTCCTCTACAAAATAAGTTGCATGCAAATAAGCGTTTGCATCCGACTTGAGGTACTGCTGCAAAAAAGCCCGCTCTTCCCCGTGCAAAATTAAGCCTGCTCCTTCAAGCTGGCATATCAGATTAAGGGCTTCCGGAATGCATTCCCCCATTTTCTGCATTGCCTCAAGGTGCGCCGCAGAATTGAATTTTGGCTCAATGCCGCAGAGCACAATGTCTTCCGAGGACACGTTTCCGGCAAGCATCCCTATCCCGTGAAGGCGCGCAAGCTTGTAAAGCAAATTTCCAGCAACCGCAATTCTTATCTCTCCCGCCGCCGAAAGCTCTTTTTCTTCTTTGGCAGAAAACGAGACAAGGTATGCCCTGTGCGCGGCCTCATACATGTTTTCCCGTGAGCGGCTGAATGCGGCTGCAGGGAAATTAAAAAGCGAGGATATCTGCTCAGGCACATCTTCTCTTGAGAAAAGCTCAAGCACTATCGCGGCCATCTCTCCTCCCGGCGCCTGCGATACATGAAATTTTCTCTCCCCTATCAAAATGTCCGCGCGCCTCTCCTCTGTGCGTATTGCTGAAATTATTCTTTTGAGCGCAACATCCCCCGAGAGGGAGGGCACAACCTGCACAGACGCATTTTTAGCATATTTTTCATTTTGCAAAATTCCCGCATTTGCCTCTTTTGCAAGCTTTGGGGGAATTTTTCTGCCTTTTTTAATATTAAAATGCCCTGCACCCCTGTCTTTTAGGGAATTTGCCTCATCCGTCAAATAAAACGGGATTTTTGAATTTAATATAAACGAAGCCCTTGCTAATGCACCAGGCGCTTTCGCCTCTTTCGCATTGGCAGGTTTTTGTTTCCTGCTTTTTCTGGCACCCATTCTAATCCCAATTAACCGTTATTTTTCCCACAACCTGCCGTTCTTTTTAGCATTTATTCTAATGTTGTGTATAACTTATTCTGCCTCTAAAAGGTTAAAAACAATTGTCTCAGCCTAAACCGCGGGGGGAAACACCAGCGAACCTTTGCCCCCCTCAAGCCCGCATTTTGCTTAAGCAAAACGGGCGGCAATAAGCTCTGGCATGCGTTTTGCACAGGAATTTTTGAAAAAATGCCAATCAAATGCTTTTTATTCTGCCTCTTCCAAATTTAGCCAACACCTGGTGAATTTTTATGAGATATTGGGCAATTTTGGCAATCTTGGCGCTTGCAACATTTTCTTTTGCAACAAACAGCAGCGCCTTTACGCTTGAGAAAGTTTACAACGGCTCTGCAGGAAGGGGCGACTTGCCATTTAGCTTTCAGAAGCCGGTTTCCATATTCATAGATTCCGACGGGCTTATGTATGTAAGCGATGATTCGGCATCAGCTATTTATGCGCTTGATGAAAATGACGCGGTTGTGCGCTCAATCGGCAAAAAAGGCGCATCAAGCGAGCTTAGCAATCCAACCGCCTCCTGGTATGACGGGCAGAAAACATATATAACTGATTCCGGGCTTGCAGGAATATACTACGATGTTAAAGGAACCGGAATTGTGCGAATGAATGTAATCTCCCCTTTTCTCACAAACCCATCCGCGCTCTGGGTTGAGGGCGGGGGAATTTGGATTCTTGACAAGGCAAAAAACAAGGTATATGCATACAACATCAGCCTTGACAAATACGAGGGCACTTACCTTTCTGAAGGATTCGGGGACGGCAAGCTCTCCTCCCCGTCCGACTTGTTCTTTGACGGGGAAAGATTCTATATAGCAGACACTGGAAATAACAGGGTGCAGGTATTTTCAAAGAATTTTGAATACCTCTCGGTGATAGGCACAGGCAAAGGGGGCCTGAGCCTCAACGGCCCGAAATCAGCCGCATCAGATGGCAAAAGGGTTTATGTCGCAGACACTTATAACAAAAGAATAATCGTCTTTGATTTGCAGGGGTTTGTGCTTGACGAGTTTGATGAGGCAATAGCAGGAAACATCTCATTTCAAAATCCGGTTTCAGTAAGGGTAAAGGATGAGAAGCTATATGTGGTTGACGGCTCCCTGGCAGAGGTTTTTGTTTATTCGATAAACTGGAGCGCCAGCACCCAAAACCTTTTCTCAGAATTAATTAGCGCAAACACAACCGTGCAAAATTATAATCGGACCACAATAGCGCTTGCCAAAGGGATGGGCGCGCAAATTTCCGCATACGCTCTTGGCTCAAATATGCAAACCGCATTCTCGTATTTTGAGGCGGGGGATTATGCAAAAGCAAGAAAAGAGCTAAGCGACACGCTGGAGCTTCTTGAGGCAAGAAAGAAAGCCGACACAAAGGCAATGGAATCCGCGCTTCTCTCAAAAATTGATTCTGCTTCAAAATCCGCCCAATATTACAACGGGGCTTCCCTTACATTAAGCCAGCAGGAAAAGCTTGCAGAGGCGCAATCCTCAATAGATGCCGCAAAGGCGGCGCTCGCATCAAAAAATTACAAAACATCCCTCTCATTTGCGGACTTGGCATCCTCTTCCCTTGAAAGCATCGCAAACGCGCCGGCCTCTCCCCCCGCAAACAATACCGGCTCCGGGCAAAGCGAGCCGGCTTCAGGCACTTTGCGCATAATGGTGCAGGCGCAGGCGGATAGGGCAAACCTGTCCCTCTCCTCTTTGCAGCAAAGGGCGCAAATGCTTGGCATATATATAAACTTCGAGCCAGTCCCCTCCCTTATCCAAAGCGCAAACGCACTTTTGGAGGTAAGCCAGTTTGACGAGGCAAAGGCAAGCCTTGAGGCGGCGCAAGCGCGCCTTGATGAAATATCCGCCTCAATGGACGCAAATGAGGCGCAAATAATAGAGGCAAATATTACTCTCTCGCAGGCTCTAAAAGCATCCGCCGCGTCCGGCTCTGCGGAGGCAATGGCAAAAGCAGAAGAGGCGCGCATAATGCTCTTTGAAAACCCGCAGCAGGCGCAGGCGCTTGCGCGAGAATCAATCCAACTCTCAAATTCAGGCGGGGCAATGCTGGAGCTAAGCCCGCTTGCGCTCGCGCTAATAGCATTTGTTGCCATACTTTTCTCTGTTGCAATATTGGGGGCGGCCGCCTTTATCCTCATAAAAAGCAGGCAAAAAGGGCTTGCAGGCGCCGGGGAGAAATTCAGCGCCCCTAAAATAGAGCTTAAAATAGATTTGGGGGGCAGAAGAAAGAAGGGGCTTTAGCTAGTTTTCCCTGTTTTTATTTTCCCTTATCCTTTTCCAATTTTTGCAAAAGCGCAAATTCATTTTCCCTTATTTTTTTGCAATGAGTGCATCCTCTCCACTTCGCTTGTGGTGCTAATTTCCCCTATCCCCTTGTCCTCCCTTATCTGCACCATGCGCGGAAAGCGAAGCGCATACCCTTTTTTTCCTGCCTCTCCGCATGTGTGCACATTTGAGAGGGAAATTTCATCAGCAGAAACAGATATCACTATTTTTGGCTCAACCCAGAAATCCGGCTTGAGCTTTGCCCTCAAATGCGCGGGCTTTTTTTGCAATTTAAGCTTTGCAAGCATTTTGCCAAGCTCAGCCATTTCTTCCTCGGAGAATCCGCTTCCTATCTTTGCAACAGTCTCAAGCTCCCCGCTGCTCTCGTTTCTCACAGCCGCCAAAAGCCCGCCAAAATTAAATTCAGCCCTCTGCCCCTCTCCCAAATAATACCCCACAACAACAACGTCCAAAGTATCTGCCATTTTGCCATAGCTTTTTTTGAGCTTTATCCAGGCAAACTCGCGCGCCCCCGCAACATATGACGCCTGCAAATCTTTTGCTATTACCCCTTCCAGCCCCTCGTCTATGCATTTTGCAAAAAAATTCTCAAGCTCGTCAGCCGTTCCCGCCATTTTCAGCTCGGTGGGCGCAATCGCCTTTGAATGCTTCACAAGCGCCTCAACCCCCTGCCTTCGCCTCTCATAAGGCATAAGGGTGCAATCCTCCCCATTAAGATACATGATGTCAAACGCAAATAATTTTAGCGGAAAATCCTTTTGCATTTTCTCAATTCCGTATTTTCTTTTTCTCTGTATTGTCATCTGAAAAGAATAATACCTCTCCTCCTTCTCATTATATGCAAGCGCCTCTCCCTCAAAAATAACTTCTTTTGCCTTTAATTTGTGCGCAGCATCAACAATTTCAGGAAACGCATGGCTCACCTTCTCAAGCTTTCGAGAATATAATTCCACTCTCTCCCCTTTTTTGTGCACCTGAAGCCTAAACCCGTCGTATTTTCCCTCAACCGCGCATTTTCCTATTTTTTCAATTATTCCTGCAGAAGTTGTAAGCCTCTCTGCCAGCGCGGGCCTTATGGGGGAGAAAACCATTGGCTTGAATTTTCCTATCCTCTCATAATCAAAAAGGCACTCTTTAGCAATTAACCCCAAATCAGAGCACAAATTATATGCCCTCTCAATAGGCTTTCTTATGCTTTTTTTCCAGCCCTTCAATTCAATATCATAAATTCCTTTTTCAACTTCCTTCGCCCGTGAGGCAACAAGCCCGCCCACCCGCAGATTTTTGGAATATATTAATTCAACTTCCTTACCCTTTATCGCTTCTATTTCCTTATCGCATTTTGCATGAAACCTCAAGCCGGCAACCTCATCCTCATCCAAAAATTTCACAACTTTTATTTTGCATTCCTTTTTTTCATGCATCAACGCGCAAATTTCTTTTTTCGCAATGCTGCTTCTTATCATGGCAAGCGCGTCCATCATCGTCGGCTCGGCAATGCCAAGGCGCATTTTTCCCACGCAAAAGCGGGCAATATATTTTGCCTCGCATGCATTGGCAGAATTTAGCATTTGCGCTATCTCTTTTATTTTTCCCTCCTGGCTCCCCTTCCCCTGCATTTTTGCAAGCTTCACAAGTCCCTCATACGCATCAAGAAGCGCCAGCTTTCCGCTTGAGAGCGACATCTGCCTCTTTTTCTCAAGCGCCCATTTTGCAACAAGCCCCAAATCCCCCATTTTTTTGAATTTTGCATCAACTTCTTTTTGCGAATGCCCGCTAACAAGGCATATCGCCCTCTGGCAAAGCTTCTCCCCTATTCCCAACTCCAGCCCATCATAGGGGGGGAGAAGAATTCCGTGCGTCATATATGCAAGAGGGGGCGCTTCCTCCTCTTTAGCATCAGAAATAAGGGATGCGAAAATTTCCGCCATCCTTATGCGTGAGCCGGCCGCCTCTATTTCATCCCATGCAGCTGCCACTTTTTCAAAAAGCATGATAAACTAAGCAAATAAGCAAATAAAAAGAATATCCTTTTGGCAAAGCGGCTTTCCCTGCCCCCTAATTGCCGCAAAACTTCTCACCTGTGCTCTTGCATATGCATTACCCCAAGCTTTATTGCAAAATAAACCGTAATGCTGATAACCGCCCCCGCAATAAAGGCAACCAGCAAGTTTTTGCCCCCATTCCTGTTTTTCTGATTCTCATATTTTTGCAGGCACGCTTTGGCGCTGTCAAGAAATAGTTTTGTTTCAGAAACTTCTTCGCTTCTCTTTTCGGCGGATTTTTCCTTTCCCAAACTGCCCTCCCTGCCTGCGCTTATTTTCGCCTTTTCTATAAATTCCTTCGCCCTCTCAAGCTCTGCCATCTGCTTTGCAGGCATCACTTTGGCATTTGAAATTTTCTTCCCCTGTGAAAATGAGGCGCTTTGCGCATAATTCGCGTTATGCGCATTAAAAAACAGGAAAAAGGAAGCTATCGCTATAATCGCGGTTTTTCTTTGAGGAATGCACCTTATTTTCATTTTAGCTCACTTTAAGTACACCCCAACTTCCCGAAAATATATTGCCCGCTTTAATTTATATTCTTATGTCGCCCCTATCTATCTGCACGGGGGGCGATTCTTTTCGGTGCTGCTATGCAAAAAAATATTTTGAAAAAACTGCCGCAAAAATTCAAAAGCGCATTTTGCAAATTCACCGCATTTGCCATATTAGCAGAAGGGATTCTCCTTTTCCCCAATAATGCTCTCTCACAAGGGAAACCCGGGCAGGAAAGCAAATTATTTAAGATCAAGCCGTCCGCCCATTCCATATTTGCAAAAGAAACGCACGGCTTTTTGTCGGAGGGGAATTATCAGCCATCTTATTCTTTTGCCCTGCCTGCGCACCTTGGGGAAAAAACTCCCATTTCACCTATCTCAAGGCAGGCTTTTTCCACAGGCACGATTTTTAGCATGCAATTGCCATATCTCCAAAGCATTTCAGGCGACCTATATTTCCGGCAAAATCCATCCAGAGTTTTAATGGAAGAAGCAAACAAGCTGAACGCAGACATAAACCCCGGCAAAATAATGTTAGGCAATTTAACCCTGGTTTTAACTCCGATAATTGATTGCAGCATAAACGACAGCAGGTTCTTTCGGGGGGCGGGCTTGCAAGCGTTATTTTACCTTGATTTTGATTATTCTAAAATTTATTTCTCCTATCTGCCTTATCAGCCAAACATCATGAATTCTATCCTGGAGCACAGATTATGGCTTAAGGTCAATTTCTAAGCTTGAGCCAACCCCATCCAAAGCCTCTAAAAGCATTATATCCCAAATATTTGCGGTATCTATGGACTGCATAAATGACAAATTCACCCCAATAGCAAAAATTCTTGAAGGAAAGCATGAGGGGAAAAAAGTGAAAGTGCGCGGCTGGGTGCACAGGGAGAGGCATTCTGCCAAAATGGCATTTGTTGTAATGCGCGACTCCACAGGAATTATCCAGTGCACCCTCAAAAACGAAGAAAGCGGGGCAGAAGGCGCAAAAGCGGGAAAAGCCGCATCAGAAAAAAAGAAAATATTTGAGGCTGCCACCAGCGTTTATGTAGAATCCTCCTGCATGCTGGAAGGAATTGTAAAAAAGGACGAGCGCGCCCCCGGCGGCTGGGAAATTCAAATTTCCAATTTTGAAATCATTTACAAAGGCGAGCCGTTTCCAATAGCAAAAGACCAGTCAACCGAATTTTTGCTTGACACCCGCCACCTCTGGCTAAGAAGCCAAAAGCTTACAAAAATATTCAAATTGCGCCATTACACCATGCAAATTTTAAGAGAATTTTTTGACAAAAAAGAATTTCTCTCTCTTCCTCCACCCATAATCACAAAGTCAGCATGCGAGGGAGGGGCAACCCTTTTTGAGATGGATTATTTCGGCTCCCCTGCATACTTAACTCAGTCCGGGCAAATGTATGGGGAAGTTTTCACAACCTCTCTGGAGAACATTTATGTGCTTGCCCCCTCTTTTCGCGCAGAGCCCTCAAGAACAGTAAGACATCTGGCAGAATACTGGCACTTAGAGCCGGAAATGGCATTCTATAACCAGAAAATGAATATGGATTTGCAGGAGGAAATGCTTATCTATCTCTGCCAAAACATTGCCAAAAGGCACCCGCAGCTTTTGCAGGATGTGGGAAGAAACCCAAAGGATTTGCTGAAAATAAAGGGCACTTTTGAGAGAATCCCCTACAAAAAGGCAATAGAGAAATGCCAATCACTTGATTTAAAAATAGAGTATGGGCAGGATTTGGGCGCGGATGAGGAATTTGAGCTTACCAAAAATTTGGACAAGCCGATATTTATCCACAACCACCTAAAAGCATTCAAGGCGTTTTATATGAGAGAGGATGAGAGCGAGCCGGGCACGGTTCTCTCAAACGATTTGCTTGCGCCTCAGGGGCATGGCGAGATAATAGGCGGCTCTGAGAGAATATGGGACGAGAAGGAATTGCTTGAGAGGATGAAAGAGCTAAACCTTCCATTGGCAGATTACCAATGGTATGTTGATTTGAGAAAATACGGCTCTGTGCCGCACGCCGGATTCGGGCTTGGAATAGAGCGAGTGGTAAAATGGATGCTTAATTTGGAGCACATACGCGACACAATACCTTTCCCCCGCACCATAAACAGGTATTATCCGTAATTATCTTAAACTATCCCGCCGTTTCTATATCATGAAAGCAATGCATTATGCAAGTGTCAAAAAGATGGCAGCCTTTGAGCGCCTTATTTCTGGGCACAGAAAACTTCTCTGGGCAATCGGCAATCTGTGATGCCAAAAGAATTACCGCCCTGCGCCGCAAGCAGGCTTTTCAATAAGGTTTTTTGAGATGGAAATTGAGGCAATAAAAAAAGCGCTTTTGCAGCAAATTGAAAAAAACGGCATAAGCGAAAAAGAATATTTACAGCTTGGGAAAGATGGGAAAAGCTATCTGCAAAAAAGAGGGGAAAAATATTTCCTAAAGATAGAATTTCGCAAATTAATAAGCGTCGCGATGACTGGGGGCGTCTTTGACATCATCCATCCCGGGCATATTCTCACCTTAAGCGAGGCAAAAAAGCAGGCGGATTTGCTGATAGTTGCAATCGCAACAGATGAAACCGTGAAAAAAACAAAAAAACGGGAGCCCATGCACCGGCAGCCCGAGAGGGTTCAAATGGCAAATTCTCTCAAGCCTGTTGATTTGGCAATTGCAGGCGGAGCCGACTGGCGCCAAACGTTGCAGCAAGTCTCTCCAGACATAGTTATTTTCGGCTATGACCAAGAAGAGAAAAAAATTGAAGGGATACAAACAATAAAGCTGGATATTTTCTCCTCATCAGAGCACTCAAAGACGGGAAAGGTAAGGGAAAAATTAGGGTTTTAGTATATCTTGTCGTGATGGTCAAAATCAACAAACAATATCAAATTTCTATCCAGATAAACTCTAAACATAAGCACAAAATGCTTGTCTATGTGGACCCTCTTAAGGTCCTTTAGCCCATAGCGCAAATTCTTGTAACGCATTACTGACTCTTTGTCTGCTTTCACTATTTCATTTATTTTCTTTTCTATAATAAGCGACTTTTTCCTGTCCTTTTTTGCAAATTTCTCCATCTTAAGCCGCAAACTAGGAGAAAGGTCAAACTCAAACATCTACTCCCCTCTGGCAAGCTTTTCAAGTTCCTTTAGAGTCATTCTCCTATCAGGATATTTTTTCATGTGCTCATCGCACATATCAAGGATTTTTTTCACATACTCTTCTTTGGGTTCCTTCTCCACATACTCCTCCCCGTACATGTGGATAAATTTGCTTAACGCCTGCGCCTTGTCATGCAAGCCAAATTTTGCCTTTATTACGTTGAGAACCCTGTTGGAATAATCATCAATTTCAATTTGCGCCAATACCATAATACCACATCTATTTCATATAGATATGGAATATATTTAAAGCTTTCTTCTGTTTATCGCCACATATGGCTTATCAAAACATATATAAACATCTCTCAACACTATATTACTATAAAAATTGAGGTGCATTTATGAGCGTTATAGGAAAGCAAATCTCGGCAAACGGCAAAATCTTTACTGTCAAGGAGTCATGTGATGCAGGGGGCATAAGAGTGCCTGATGCCTTCAAAAAATACGGGCCATCCATAATAAAGCACAAGGATTTGGATTTTCTTTACACTAACCAAGAAATAAGGGAAAAATACTTCAATATCCTGCAGGAAATCTACCCTGTCATCTCAAAACTTATGGGCGCCAATTCAGCAAAAAAAGGCGAAATAGTGCCTCTTGGAGAGCTTGACAAGGAAAACGGCAAATTTTATGTTGAAGGAAGCTTCAGGGGAAAAACCACAAGAATGTATCTCTTTAGCGAAAAGCAGGCAAAGGCAATGAATATAGCCCTAACAAAGCCGGCATTTGCAGCAATTGAGGACGGCTACAACATAGTTAACGTCTCCAAAGACGCATATTCAATTGATGTGCCCGAAATTGCCCTTCCAAACCTTCGCGTCTATTACGGCTCTTTCAAAAACGGGGAATTGAGGTATATTGATGCCGAGTTTTCAATACCTGTTGGGGAAATTTCAGATGCATTTGATATAAATACCACCCGCAAATTCTATTCATTCAAGCCGGGTCCTGCCGTCCGCGGCTACAGCGTCTTCAGCTACGGCGGCAGGTTTGGCGTCGGCTTCGGCTTCAACTACGGGCGCATCATCGACGGCGACAGGCTCGGCCGTTTTGGGGTGCTAGGAGAGCAGACTGGCGCGCAAGCGCCAGCCGCCGCTCTCCTCAAATAAAAACAAGTTCAATTCTAACCGCTCTCTTTTTATAATTTCTCAGTTTACTGCTACAGTATGGAAGAGCCGGCAAAAGAGAAAAAAAGCGTCGCATCCCGCGGAGTGCCATCAAAAGAATCAATGTTTCTCCCGCCGCATGACTCCCCCTTAATCCGCTCTTTTCAGGACAAGGATGAAAATCCCACAAGAAACACATGGGATTTAGGGGAGGTTTCCACCTTTATTTTCCCAAAGCAATATCAGGATAAATACCACTCAATAGCCTCCGCCTTCCTTGCATTATTAATGAAGGAAACAAAGGTGGAAGGCGCGCAAATTTCCCAATTCATAAAAGATAACAGCATCTCAAAGGCAACCTTTTACAACCGCGTATTGCCGCGCCTTAGAAGAGTCGGCATGGTAAAAATTCACAGGCACACAATAATCGCAAAAGAGAGCAAAAGAAAATACCGCCCCATGAGCGTGCACCTCTCAAAAACATTTGGAAACTATCTTTCCAAAATAGGGGACAGCTGGCTTGCCATAGTGGATGAGGCAAGAAGCAAGAGCGACCAGCAAAAAAGATTGCAAACATTTGAGGATAAAAAAGAGCAGTAAGCCTGAAAAAACCTTTTATATAATTTCTGCAAAATAAGAAAAATTCAAATTTCCTCAAAAACATCCTCGTTAGGATACACTACAAGCCCCTCGCCCGGCACAATATCAAACGGGCATATTTTTTGGGTATGGTTTGTGCCTCTCATTTTAAATATCTCAATCGCCCTTATGCGCGCATTATTTTTGCGGGGGCGATGAAGCGCAATTACGGCATCAGTCAAATATTCCATTCCAAAGTCGGTCCTTACGGAGGCGTTTCTTACAGCCTCTCCGGAAAACACGGTAGTGCATTTCCATTTTCTAATCATGTCAAAAAGCTCTAATTGCGCCTCTCTTGCCTGGTATTTTGAGCCGAATAGAACCACATAAGATGTAAGCGAATCAACAACAACCCTTTTTGCCCCAATATCTGTAATCGTGTCCCAGATAAGCCCCCCTCCCTCCTCCGAGAGCTTTTTCACCTCGTTGGGAGTATAATTAATTATTGAGAGCTTCCCCTCTTTCTCAAGGGATTTTAAGTCCCACCCATAATCAAGGGAATGCCTAATTATGTTCTCTTTTGGCTCCTCCAAAGAAAGTATGATGCCAGGCTCGTCATAAAACGCGGCGCCTGTGTAAATAAACTGGTTTAGAAAAGTGGATTTGCCGCTTCCTGCCCCTCCCATCACAAGCACGGAAGAATTTCTCTCAAACCCTCCGCCGCAAAGCTCGTCAAGCCCCGGAATTCCTGTCGGCACACGCGAGAAATCCTCAGGCTCGCCTTCCCTTATCTGCGATATTTTCACTTTTGCCTCCTGCTTTGCCATATTCATAGCTTTTTAGACAATATTTAAAAGATATCTTCCCCCCCATTTCTTTGATGGCAGGCAATTCAGGGCAGGGGGTGGCAGAACAAACGGCCCAACTTGCAAAAAAAGAGAAAATACCAACCCAAATTTCAGGGCTTGACTCAATTTTGGGGGGCGGGCTTTTTCAGGGCACAAACCTTCTGTTGCACGGCTCGCCTTTATGCGGCAAAAAGCCTCTTTTAATGCAATTTATCTACGAAGGATTGCGCTCAGACATTCCGGGGGTATTTGTGCTTACCGACTTTGGCTATAAAGAGTGGAAAACAAAAATGGCATCCTCTGGCTGGGATTTGGCGCCTTTTGAGAAAAACGGCGCATTGCATGTTATCGACTGCTACTCTTCCCAGTTTGAGCCCTCTTTGCAGGATGAGCCCCACATAAGCCATGTGCCAAGCCCGAATGCGCTTTCAGCCATTTCTTTGCAGCTTGCAAAAATGCAGGAAAAAATGGGGCAAAACTTCGGCTCTTATAATTTGGCTTTTCATTCCCTCTCCTCCCTTCTTGAGGAATCAACGCCTTCTACATTTCACCATTTTTTGCAGTTTACTGCAGGCAAATTAAGAAAATCAGGGGCAACCTCAATATATTCCCTAGAGCTTGGAATGCATGATGAAAAAGATGTTACCATGGTGGAGCACATAATGGATGGGGTAATAGAATTTCAGGAAGGAAAAGTAAGAATAAAAGGGCTTGAGGGCGCAAGCCACAACTGGCATGACTACACCATAATGCCGCACGGAATTGAGATAAGGTAAATTATTTTTTTCCAGCGCCCAAATTAAAGATGTCTGTTTCCAAATCCTTTTCTTTAAGAAGCTTATTTGAAATTTTCTCCAAAATCCTTTTCTTAAACTCTTTATATTCTTCCGGCTTTAATTGCACGTTGCCGACTGCAAACCTGAGATTTTTCACATTAAAGCAAAACATGCAGTCATTGCAATTCTCAATATTGTGGGAAAAATAACAGTCAGAGCATTGGTGCGAATCGCTAACTTCCAAACACCTTGTAATTTTATGGCAATTATAGCAATTTATGCAAAACCCGCTCTCCCACGCAGTATATGCGCCAAATATAGCTTCTGACTCATAAGGCCAGAAAGAATAAGCTGTCTGCTTTGAGCGAATCGGCGCGCTTCCCATATAAGCATCCTGCGCGTCTATGAGCACGGTCGCCCCTTTGCAATTTACGCATTTTCCAACCTCTTTGTCAAGGTTTGAATATGCCACTTTATGAAAATTCTTGCAAACAGATTCCAGCTTTCCCGCATCCACTCCCTCAACATTTTCCCTCTCAACAAAATAATCTGCCACCCGCCTCATCTCGCTCTCAGGCAAAAACCTTCCCTCAAGCTCAAAAAGCTCTGATATGCGCCTGCGATAACCTGTCACAAGCACCTCTTTACCGCTAAAAGGGGATTTCATAGGAACATTTTCAGGCACATGCCGATACAGCCATTTCTCATACTGGCGCATCTCTCCCAAATCAACGCCAAGCAAAAGCTTTGAGGTTTTTGAAAACGCCTTTTGTATGGGAGTTATGTCAAAGCTTCTCTCCTTATCATTATCCGCAACATTCAGCTTCTCATGCGGGTATTTTCTACACTCCTGAAAAATTGAGAAAAGCGAATAAATTTTCTTTTTTGCCTCAAGCTCATCAGCAATCTGGCAAACCAGTTTTTTCTTTAATTTCAAATACTCCTCTTTCGCTAATTGCAAATTCCCTATAAGATTCCTTTTTCCTATCCCCCCGAAAGAGAACATGCAGTCATTGGAATTTTGCATGCTTCCGCAAAAATAGCAGTCTGAGGTAAGCTCGCAGGAGTGTGACTCAAGGCAGCGCATAATTTTGCTGCCAGAGCACATCATTGCATGCACAGAAGCCGTTGCCCCATACTGCCCCCAGCAATATTCGCACCCATGCAAATACCTTGTGCGCGAGGCAAATTTCGAGCCCTGCACAATGGCGCAATTTCGTATAAAATGGCTGTTCATCACGTCTGTTGAGCCTTCGATGTTTGAGGAATTTCCAAGCACAATGTTTCCTGTGTAATAAGCCCTCTCCTTTATAGCGTTTGCAATAGAGTCAATATCCTTTAACTCATTAATGTTAAGCGGCTCATATTTTTTGGAATAATCAAGCTCGTCATGGCTCAAATATTTTGCATCTTGCGCAAAATCATCTTTTGAGAGCACAACTTTTTTCCCTGTTAAAGAGGATTTTCTCTCATAAGGCCCTTCAATATAATGCCCAAGCCATTTTTCATAATCTTCCAAGTCGCCTATGTCGCGCCCGAAAATTATCTTGCAGCTTGTTTTCCAAGCGTTATTTATTTCTTTGCAAGGTTCTGTATTTTCCAAGGCTTTCACCATTTCTCGCAATGCACCCTTTCCTTCTCCACGCCGCCCTCCAAAAGCTGGGAATTTATTGCCTCTGCAAACCCTTTCGAGCCGCAAATGAAAAAGTGCGCCCCCTCCATTTTTGGGCAGTGTTTTTTTATCACATTAAAATCAATATGCCCTCTCTCGCATTTCACACCTGCCGGGCATTCGCGGGTAATTGAATATATCAGCTTAAATTCAGGGTGTTTGGCAGCATACTCGTCAAGCAATTTTTTGTATGCAACCTCTTCCAAATACTTATTTGAGTAAAATAAGCATATCTCTTTTTTTTCTTTTTGCAAAAGCTCCTCAATCATGCACAAAAGCGGCGTAATGCCTACTCCCCCAGCCAAAAAAACATATTTTGAAGCGGTTTCAGGCAATCCAAAAATTCCAAAAGGGCCGGATATTTCAACTTCGCTTCCCTCACTCAAGCCAGTAAGCGCGGCTGTAAATTCCCCCTCCACCTTTATCCCAAAGCAAATTCTTTTCCCGTCAAAGGGATGCAAAATGGAATATGAGCGAAAGTTATGCTTAATTTCTGCAGGCACATGAATATTTTTCACAATAGCAAACTGCCCTGCTTTGTAAGGGAAAACGTTTCCCTCTTTAGGAGAAAACTCAAGAGTCCATACTGTTTTGCTTTCCTGAGTTTTTTTCGCAAGCGCATATTTTTCATATTTTGGCATATGCCATTTTTGGCATAAAGAAAATAAAAACCCCTATTAAAAGAGAAAAAACCCGGGGAAAATATTTCTCCCTTTTAAAAGCACATTTATAAGTTTTACACACTCTAAATAAAACATCGCGCTTTTGAAGTAGGCGGTTATCTTAATTCAACCGTTAATTTGTGATAAAATGAGCGAGACAACAAAAGACAAATCCTCCGAAAGCTTCCTAAAGGAGGTAAGCGCCGTGTGCGCCGCAGAGGAAAAAGCCCACAAAAAGGTGGAAGATGCTTCCGCAAAGGCGTCAAAAATCGTCTCAGATGCGCATTCGGAAGCCGTAAAGATAACAACAAACGCCTCAAAAGGGGCAGTCAGCGAAAAAAACAGCATAATCTCAAAAGGGCGCGCAGAGGCGGACAATTCCATAAAAAAGATTATTGAGGCTGCAAACAAAAAGGCGGCTTCACTCTCTTCAACCCGTCTTAGTGAGCGGGATGCGAAAAAGCTTGCAGAATCCCTTCTGGAAGATTAGAGGTATAAATTTTATGCTAAAGCCGGTTGCCATGAAAAAGGTCAGGATGGTGGGGCTTCTTGCAGACCTTCCCGCCGCACTTTCCCTATGGAGGCGCCTTGGCGCCATCCAACTGGAGGCAACCCCTTTCGAGTCGCTTGGAATAAGCAAAGGCACCCCTTTAGAGGCATATGATGCCATAAGCGAGCAGCTTGTCAAAATAAGGGCAATAAAAAACGCACTTATCCCTGTTCCCATAACTCCCGAGCCGCTAAATGCCCGCCCCGTGGAACTGGCAAAAAAAATAGACATCAGCGAGGAGCTTGTGCAGATTGCCTCAGAGCGGGATAAGATGAAAAAAAGAATAGAGCCTCTCACCTCAAGAAAAAACGAAATCTCCCGCCTTATCGAGCTGAATGTGGATTTTGCCATGCTTCCAAAATCCCTTGCATTTCATATTTATAGTATAGAAAAAAGCAAAATTTTGCAGATAAGGGAAAAATTTGCAAAGCATTTCAGGCATTCGCAATGGCTTGAGGCGGCAGACCCGCAAAATAAAAAAAACCTTCTTGCGCTTGTGGCAGTTCCAAGGGATGAAACTTGCGCAAAAGTATTTGAGGGGTGCGAGCAGCTAAAGGTGCCAAAAATATGCGCAACCGCCCGCCAGGCAGTGCTTAAAATGGACGCAGAAATCGCGGATATTAACGAAACGCAAAGAAAGCTAAATTTCAGGCTAAACGAGCTCTCTGAAAAATATTATCCCCAATGCGCCCGCCTTGAGGAGGCTTTGGCGCTGGACGCAAAGCTTGCGCGCACGGCTTCAAAATTCGCAAACAGCGGCAAATGCTTTTATGCGCAAGGCTGGATAAAGGCGGATGATTTTGCAAGATTTGAGCGAACCAGCCGAAAATTCCTAAACGATAACATAGACATAAGGTGCATCCCCGAGCATCTGCACAATAACATCGGCTGTCCCACAGTTCTCTCAAACCCAAAGCCTGCGCGCCCTTTCCAATTTTTGGTGGAATTTCTCTCAATCCCCCGCCCGGATGAGATAGACCCTTCATTTTTCCTTCTCTTCACGATTCCCATTGTTTATGCGCTTATAGTAGGGGATGCCGGATACGCGGTAGTAACTCTTATCCTCGCTTACCTCATAAACAAAAAAGTGCAAAAAGGCGGGATGATGGACAACTTCACCCGCATTTGGATGCTGGGCGCGCTTCCGACATTTATTTTCGGGATTTTATTTGATGAATACTTTGGCTACTCGCACGCGCAAATTTTGGGAGAAAAACTCTACACCCCTCTCATACACAGGGTGGGGGATGTGCAGGGGCTTCTGCTTCTCACAATTTTGGTGGGCTGGTTTAACATTCTTTTCGGATTCCTCTTAGGAATAATAAACGAGTGGAAGCATAGCAAAAAGCATGCGTTTGCAAAGCTTTCCTGGATTTTGGTGCAAATAGGGGGCACCGGGCTTGTGGCAACATTTCTTTTGGGAGCAACAGGCATGGAAGTGGGATTGCCAAGCATAATAATATTTGCAATAGGCGCCGCCGGGCTTTTGGTGTTTGAGGGAGTAATGGGGCTTGTGGAAATTCCGGGCCTTGCATCCAATATCATGTCATATGTCCGTATCGCGGCGGTGGGAATAGCGGGGGTTATTTTGGCAGAGGCAATAAATTCCCTTCTTGCGCCAGACCCGGCGTCACTGGCAACCTTGGAGGGCATGGTTATATTTATTCTCATATCAATAGCATATGCTATTGCGCACGCGGTAAATGCGTTTGTGGCAATGTTTGAGAGCTTTATTCACGGCTCCAGGCTGTCTGTGATAGAGTTTTTCGGCAAGTTTTACAAAGGGGGAGGCACTTCATTCTCCCCTCTCACGCTCAGGAGAAAATACACTCTTGAGCCTAATGTTCAACCAAACATGGATTGATAAAATTAAAGAGGTGTAAATGTATGGCAGACGCAACAACTGGGGCTTTGATAGGAAAGGAGGCCGGCCTTGCGCTGGCTGCAGGAATCTCAATGGCAGGAGCCGCTCTTGCAACAGCATGGGCACAGGCATCCATTGGTTCTGCAATCATGGGTGTAATAGCCGAGAGGCCTGAGGAGATGATGAAACTTATCATCTACATGGCTTTGCCCGAGCTTTTGGTATTGCTCGGTTTCGTGGTATCCTTCCTTATGCTTGAGGAGCTCAAAGTGCCGGTGGCTCACTAATTTCCCAAAAAGAGTGAGACTATGGGCTTGGAGAAACTCTGTGCAGAAATTGAGGATGATTCCCGCAAGCGCTCAGATGAAATCATAAAACAAGCGCAAAAAGAGGCAAAAGAGATTCTCTCTTCTGCCAAGCAGGGCGCAAAATCCTCTGTAGAGGCGGCAAAGGCGCAGGCAAAAAAGTTCTCCCGCTCCGAGAGCGAGGAGCGCATCACTGCGGCGCAGCTGGAAGCTCAGAAGCTTCTCTCCGAGGCAAGGGACGAGGCAGTAAAAAAAAGCCTCTCGCAGGCATGGGAGCAGTTCTCTGATGCAAAAAAACTTCCTCAATACCAAAAAAAGCTTCGCGCATGGGCGCAAAAGGCGCTTGATGAGCTCTCGCTGCCCGGTGCAGTTGTGCAATGCAACCAAGCAGACAGGCAGGCTCTCTTAAACGCCGGTTTTAAGCTCTCGCCGGAGCCGATAGAGTGCGCCGGAGGCGCAAGGGCGGCAAGCCGTGATGGCAAAATTGTGGTGGATTACACCCTTGAGGCGCAGTTTGACCAGAAAAAGGAAGAGCTCTCGCGCAAGGTGCACTCGATTTTGTTTGCAGGCGAAACCGGCTCTTTAGCAAAGCAGGGCGCAAAAAAACAGGGGGCAAAACAAAAAAAAGCCGGTTCAAAAAAGGCAAAGGCAAAAAAAATCGCAGGAAAAAATGCAAAAAAGAAAAGCAGCCGCAAAAGGCGGGGTGGGCGCTAGATGAATTCATTGGCATCCGCAGCAGCAGCCGGCTTTGCGCCAAGGCTTATCGAGGGAATTTACTCAAGGCTTACTTTCCGCCCCCTTGTTTACGGATATGCAAATGCTCGAGTGCACGGCATGTTTGCAAATTTTATCCCTGCAAAAAAAATAGATGAAATGATTTCCTGCCGCACCGTGCAATCGCTTGCAGAAGTGCTTGAGAGAACGGCTTATAAGCAGGATTTGATAGACCTCTCGCTGCGCTTTAAGGGGGAAGAGCTAATTGAGCTTGCAGTTGGCCAAAACTTTGCAAAATTTGCAAAATCGCTCATAAAGCTCACACCGGAGCGGGATAAGGTTTCAATTAAGGCAATACTTTCGCGCTGGGACGCGCACAATATAAAAACAGTAATACTTGCAAGAAAGCAAAAAAAGAATTATTCCCAAATAGCCCCTTATCTGGTGCTTGCAGGAAGCGTAGGCGAGGAGAAGCTAAAGCAGATGCTCCAGGCACAAAACAGCGAGCAGTTTTACGAGGCTCTTCGCGCAACCGAATTCGGGCGCGGCTTGCTTCGCATGCCCTCAAGCGCCACAGAGAGTGAGAATTCTGTGAGGCAGATGTTTCTTTCAATAGGAAAAGATTCTGCCGCGCTTGAGCCTATTCTGGCAATACTTGATGTTTATGCATATACTCTCATGGCAGGAGTTGCAAAGGCTGCAAACGGCGAGGGGCAGGTATCCTCCCTTCTTGCGCGCCAGGCATATGAGAAAAATTTAAGCACGGTTCTGCGCCTTCTCTGCGCAGGCGCGGATGCGCAAAAATTGCGCCCCCACATAGTAACAGGCGGGCGCCTGAGCGCGCGCCAATGGATTGACATTTCCGCATTAAAAGACACTAAAAAAATATTGCAGCGCGTCTCGCGCCACCTTCCTGTGGAGGATGCCATAGCGCATTATGAAAAATCCCAGAAAATATCCTCTGTGGAAGTTGCAATCTCTTTGCAGAGTGCAAAGCGCTCTTTGCGCCAATTTCGGCACACTCAAATGTCGCTTGCAACTATAGTTGGCGCGCTTTTGCTAAAAGAGCAGGAAGTTGCAAACATAAGAAAAATCGCAAGAGGAAAAGCATTAGGGCTTGACGCGGATGAGATAGGGAAAATGATGGTAATGGTGAAATGATGGCAAAGGGAAGGAAAGCTGGGTTTGGCGGCAAGGGAAAGCCCGCAAAAACGGTGAAATAATGGAAGAGCTTGCGCACATAACAGTGTTGGGAGACCAGTCGCTCCTTGGCGGCTTCAAGCTCGCGGGAGTAAAAAGCCTGCACCCTGTAGCGGGGGTGGGGGAGTTTGAAAAATCCCTTATTTCGCTTATGAATGATAAAGAGACGGGAATAATAATAGTAAGCGAGCAGCTTCTTGAGCAAGCCGACAGGAGGCTCAAGCAAAGGGTAGAGGCGGCGGCAAAGCCTGTCGTCATCGCGGTGCCGGGAAAAGACGGGCCGATGGAAAGAAGCGAATCCCTTGCCAAGCTCATAAAGCGCGCGCTCGGCTTTGACATAATGAAAAAGAAGTAATTTTTTAGAGGTGTGATAAATGGGAAAGCTAACCAAAATTTCAGGTCCGGTCGTTGAGGCAGAAGGGATGTCCGGCGCTTCAATGTATGATGTAGTAAAAGTGGGCGAGAGCCGTTTGCGCGGTGAGATTATCCGCCTTATAGGCGATGTTGCCACCATTCAGGTATATGAGGACACCTCCGGGCTTATGCCTGGGGAGAATGTGGAATCAACAGGCGAAGCCCTTTCAGTGGAATTGGGCCCCGGGCTTTTGCGCAGCATTTATGACGGAATACAGCGCCCGCTTGAGGGAATTGCCGCGGCTGCAAAAAGCCCGTTTATTACGCGAGGAATAAACGTGCCTGCAATAGACAAGCAGAAAAAATGGGATTTTTCCCCAAAATTAAATGCAGGCGCCAATGTGAAAAAAGGAGACATACTCGGAACCGTGCAGGAAACAGAATTAATCGAGCACAGAATTCTCTCGCCTGTCTCCGGTACTATTCTCTCAATTAAAAAAGGCAAATACACTGTAGAGGAAGATATTGCAACAATAGACACAGGGGCAAAAAAGCAGGCAGTGCAGATGATGGTGCGCCATAATGTAAGAAAGCCGCGTCCATCAGCCGAAAAGCTTGACCCCGCAATCCCGCTTATCACAGGCCAGCGTGTGGTAGACACATTTTTCCCAATCGCAAAGGGGGGCACATGCGCAATTCCAGGCCCATTCGGCGCCGGAAAAACCGTCGCCCAGCACCAGTTTGCAAAATGGTCTGACACTCAAATAGTGGTATACATAGGATGCGGAGAGCGAGGGAATGAGATGACTGATGTGCTAACAGAATTTCCCCACCTAATAGACCCAAAAACAGGAAAGCCTCTTATGGAGCGCACCGTGCTAATAGCCAACACCTCAAATATGCCTGTCGCGGCGCGTGAGGCATCAATTTACACAGGAATCACAATCGCAGAATATTACCGGGACATGGGGTATGATGTGTCCCTTATGGCAGACTCAACTTCAAGATGGGCAGAGGCAATGCGTGAAATCGGCGGGCGCCTTGAGGAAATGCCTGGTGAGGAAGGATATCCCGCATATTTGGCGCGCCGTTTGGCGGAATTTTATGAGCGCGCAGGAAGAGTGCGCTGCCTTGGAAGCGAGGAGAGATACGGCTCTGTAACAGTAATAGGCGCAGTCTCGCCGCCAGGCGGTGACATCAACGAGCCTGTATCGCAAAACACATTGCGGGTAACAAAGGTTTTTCTTGCATTAGAAGCCTCGCTGGCGCAAAGGCGGCACTTTCCCGCATTTCACTGGCTAAGCTCATACTCGCTCTATGATGATATGCTTGGCAAATGGTTTACACAAAACATCTCCTCCGACTGGGTTTCTTTGCGAGTAGAAGCAATGGCTCTTTTGCAAAAGGAAGCAGAATTGCAAGAAGTCGTGCAACTTGTGGGGCCTGACGCGCTTCCAGAATCCGAGCAGGTAATACTTGCGGTAACAAAAATGTTAAGGGAGGACTTTTTGCAGCAAAACGCATTTTCCGAAGTTGACACGTTCTCTTCTTTGAAAAAGCAATATTATATGTTAAGAAACATTTTGCATTTTCACAAGCGCGCAATAGCCGCAGTAGAGCTTGGTGTGCAGCTAAAGGCAATAATCGCAATGCCTGTAAAAGAGAAAATAGCAAGAATGCGCGAAATTGAGGAAAAAGACCTCTCAAAGCTTGAAGCTCTCTACTCGCAGATAGATTCAGAATTTGACGCGCTTGATAAAAAGTAGGTGGTTTTTATGAAAGAATACAAAACAATTTCAAAAGTCGCGGGCCCGCTGGTATTTGTCTCCGACGTGAAAAATGTAGCGTATAACGAGCTTGTGCAAATCTCCCTCTCAAACGGGGAGAGGCGCATGGGGCAGGTGCTCGAATCCTCAAAAGGGCTGGCAGTGGTGCAAATTTTCGGCCCAACCGCAGGCATCAATGTTCTTGACACAAGCGTAAAATTCTTAGGGGAGACGATGAAGCTTGGCGTCAGCACCGAGATGCTTGGGCGAGTGTTTGATGGCATGGGGCGCCCGCGTGACAAGGGCCCGAAAATAAACGCAGAGAAAAGAATAGACATCAACGGAGAGCCGCTAAACCCTTACTCGCGAGATTTTCCAAAGGACTTTATTCAGACAGGCATCTCAACAATAGACGCCCTCAACACATTAATTCGCGGGCAAAAGCTTCCAATTTTCTCAGGCTCCGGACTGCCGCACAATGCAATGGCAGTGCAAATCGCAAGGCAGGCAAAAACCGTCTCAAAAGAGAAAGAGCAGTTCGCAGTGGTGTTTGCCGCAGTCGGAATAACTCACGAGGAATCCTCATTCTTTATACGCGACTTTAAAAAAACCGGAGCGCTTGAGAGGGCGGTGCTTTTTCTTAATTTGGCGGACGACCCCTCTGTTGAGAGAATTATCACCCCCCGGCTTGCGCTCACAACAGCAGAATATCTTGCATATGAGAAAGACATGCACGTGCTTGTCATCATAACAGACATGACAAACTATTGCGAGGCATTGCGTGAAATCGCGGCAGCGCGCGAAGAAGTGCCGGGAAGGCGAGGCTATCCCGGCTATATGTATACAGACCTTTCCACCATATATGAGCGCGCGGGAAGGGTAAAGGGAAAAAAAGGCACAGTCACCCAGCTCTCAATTCTCACTTTGCCCGGAGATGACATAACACACCCAATTCCTGACCTGACAGGCTATATTACAGAAGGGCAAATTGTAATGGGAAGGGATGTGCACAGAAAAGGAATTTACCCGCCAGTGGATGTGCTGCCCTGCCTCTCACGCCTTATGCAATCAAACATCGGCGAGGGAAAAACACGGGAGGACCACAAAGGAGTAGCAGACCAGCTCTATGCCTCATACGCGACAGGGCGCGACTTGCGCTCCCTCTCCGCGGTGGTAGGAGCCGAAGCCCTCTCTTCCACAGACAGAAAATACCTTGAGTTTGCGGATGCGTTTGAAAACAAATTTATCCGCCAGGGGCACCATGAGGACCGCTCAATTGTGCAAAGCCTTGATTTGGGCTGGCAGCTTCTTGCAAGCTTGCCTGAATCAGAGCTTACGCGTGTAAAGAAGGCGCACATAGAAAAATTCGGGCGCAAATATATAGACGAGGCAAAAAAAGCGGAAAATGCTAAAAAAGAAGGAGAGTCCGCCTTAGCTGCGCCTGAGGAGAAAAAGGAAGAGGATGCAGGCAACTACGAGGAACCAAAAGAGTAATTGTAATTTTGCGAGGAATAGGATATGGCAGAAAACCCAAGCCCAACCCGGATGGAACTCATACGCACGCGAAGCCGCATAAAGCTTGCCAAAAAAGGGCACAAGCTCCTAAAGCAAAAACGGGATGTGCTTATAATGGAGTTTTTCAAAATTCTCTCCAAGGCAAAAGATTTGCGCACAGAATTAAACACGCACATGGCAAAAGCATACAAATCCATAGCAATCGCGCAAGCATATCACGGCGCGGCTGAAGTTGAGAACATTTCCATGTCTGTCACAAATGCTCCCGATGTTGCAATAGAGGTAAAAAACGTCATGGGCCTGAAAATTTCCAAAATAGAAGTTGAGGAAGTAAAGCCCAAGCAGCTTACAAAAAGGGGCTACTCAATAGTCGGCTCATCCGCAAAAATAGATGAGGCATGCGAGGATTTCACAAGCGCCCTCTCCCTTGTTATAAAACTGGCTGAAACAGAGAACGCAATACGCAAGCTTATTCGCGAAATAGAGAAAACAAAGAGGAGGGTAAATGCGCTTGAATTTGTTGTATTGCCTCGAATGGGCGCCCAATCAAAGCTTATTCAATTCAGGCTTGAGGAGATGGAGCGCGACTCATTTGTAATGCTAAAGACAATAAAAAGAAAGCTTGCAAAAAATACAGAAATTAAAAAAACACAGGCAAACGGCTACGGAAGGAAAAACGGAAACGGAAGAAACGGCAACAACAAAAACGGCAACATTGAAAGCAGGGTAGCGGCTTGAGCCGCCGAAAATGCGCAAAAATTGCAAACAAGCTAGTTGCTTGAGGCATCCGCAAAATGCGCAAATCTTACTCTTTTTAAACAGTAGCTGTGTTTTTCTCCCATGCATTCGGAGAGATGGTATAACAAGCCCCCAGCGCAGGTTTTCAGCGAAATCGGCTCAACTCCAAAAGGGCTCTCAATAAAAGAGGCGGCGCACCGCCTAAAAAAATTCGGATATAACGAATTTGAGGAAAAAGAGCACGACTCCCTCCCAAAGGTATTTGCAAGCCAGTTCAAATCAACGATAATTCTCATACTTTTGGCCGCAGCAGCAATTTCTTTTTTGCTTGATGATGTGCTGGAGGCGCAAATAATCCTTCTCATACTTCTCATAAACGCAGCAATAGGCACATACCATGAATACAACGCGCAAAATGCGCTCAAAGCCCTCAAAAAACTGCAAACAAATTATGTGAACGCGATAAGGGAGGGAAGGGAAATGATTATCCCTGCGCGCGAGGCGGTGCCAGGAGACATAATAATATTGCGCGCGGGCGACAAAGTGCCCGCGGACGGCAGAATAATAGAGTGCGCGTCTTTGATGGCAAACGAATCCACTCTTACCGGGGAGTCGCGCACAATAAGCAAGCAAACCGAAAAGTTAAGCGGAAAAAAGCCTTTGGCAGAGCGCATCAACATGGCATTCTCCGGCACCTTCATCTCATCAGGAAGAGGGCTTTTGCTTGTAACAGAGACAAACGGCAACACCCAGATAGGAGCGATTTACAAGGGGGTAAGCGGGGAGAAAGAGCTCTTTCCTTTGCAAATAAAAATAAACAAATTCTCATCAAATTTGGGCAAAGCCGCAATAGTGGCAATAACTCTTTTCCTCCTCTTTTTCACATTTGTGCTGGGGCCCGACTTTGGGTACGGCTTTCACATGGTGCTTGAACTCTCCCTTGCCCAAGCCGTCTCCTTTATTCCCGAAGGGCTTCCCATAGTAATCACCATAGCTTTGGCGCTTGGAGTATCCCAGATGGCAAAAAAGAACGCCATCACGCGAAAATTGCAGGCAATAGAGACAATAGGCGGGGTTGACGTGCTGTGTGTTGACAAGACGGGCACCCTTACAATAAACAAAATGTCAGTGTCGGAATTAGTCCTCTCAAACAGGCATTATTGCGCCTCCGGCTCACCCTACTTAAAATGCAACGGCAAAAAAATGCATGCGTTAGACGAGAAAGGGCTTCTTCCACTGCTTGAGGCGGGGATTTTATGCAACGATTCCTCATACGATTCCTCCTCAAAAAAGAGAATAGGCGAGCCGATTGAAATCGCCCTTGTCGACTACGCAAGGCATTTCTCGCTTGACAAAACAAAATACTCCTCCGCCCACCCCCGCGCGGGAGAAATTCAATTTGAACCAAAAAACAAATACATGGTAACCGCAAACAAATTCGGCAAAAAATTCTCGTTTCACGCAAAAGGCGCACCCGAAGCCATTCTCAACTTCTGCACCCATACCCTTGAAAACAACAAAAGGCGCAAAATGCGCGCATCAGACCGAATGAAAATAAAAAAATTCACAACAAACATGGCAAGGCGGGGCCTGCGCGTGCTTGCATTCGCGCAAAAGGCAGATGAGAAAAAAGTGGCGCGCCTCACCTCCGGCTACACATTTTTAGGGCTGGTGGGCTTTGAGGATCCCATACGCCCGGACGTAAAAGCCACAATACAGAAGGCAAATGATGCGGGGGTAAAAGTGATAATGATAACAGGGGACCACCGCCTCACCGCAGCAAGCATAGCAAAGCAGGCGGGAATACTTACAACCGGAAAAGAAGGGGTGCTTGAGGGCTCGCAAATAGAGAAAATGAGCTCGGCTCAGCTGAGAAAAATAATCGGGGATGTGAGCGTGTTTGCGCGCGTAACAGGGGAGCATAAGGCAAAAATAGTAAATGCGCTCAAAGCGCGCGGGCATATTGTGGCGATGACAGGGGACGGAGTAAATGACGCCATCGCCCTAAAAGACGCGCATGTGGGAATTTCCTTAGGCTCTGCCACAGATGTTGCAAAAGAGGCATCCGACGTCGTGCTCTCGGACGATCATGTTGCAAGCATAGTGGACGCAATAGAGGAGGGGCGCCGCTCCTCAATAAACATAAGAAAGGTTGTAAAATACCTTTTTGCAACAAATTTAACCGAAATACTGTTTCTTGTCGCAATAATACTCTCCCCCCTGTGGGCAGGCAGCATGCTTCCCCTCGCCCTTCTTCCAATTCACATAATATACGTGAATTTGGTAACAGACGGATTTTTGGACGTCTCGCTTGCCACAGAGCCGAGGGAAAAAGGGCTTATGAAGCAAAAGCCAAAAGCATTCTCACAGTCGCTCTTCTCCCATGATGTTCACCGCTTTATCGCAATTTCCTCGGCAATAATGGCTGTGGGAATGTTTGCCGCCTACATATATTACATGAAAGTGGACATTCCGCTTTTGCAAAAGCAGACCGTATTTTTCACCCTTCTTGCATTTTTCCAGATATGGAGCGCGCAAAACGCCCGCTCGCTTGAGAAAAGCGTTTTTGAGCTTGGGATATTTTCAAACAAATATTTGGCAGGCGCCACAATCCTCTCAATCTTATTGCAGCTATTTGCAATATACAGCCCGATTGCAAACGACTTTCTCAAAACCCACCCAATTTCCCTCTTTGACTGGGCAATAATTCTGGGGGTTTCCGCGCCCATATTCATAATATTTGAGCTTCTAAAAGCATTGCAGCGCCGCGGGCACGCGGTGCTCTCATAAGGTGCAAAGATGCAAAAAGAATTCAAATACTGCCCGTCAGATTTTGCCTCCCTCCCAGCAAAGCCAATTCACATGGATTTGCATTTTGATATCTACAATGAATATGCAAATGTCTCTTCCACAATGCACGCAAAAGCTTTGCGCGAGCTAAAAGAGGTTTCCCTTGATGCCCGCGATTTGCAAATCCTCTCAACAAAAATCGGCTCAAAAGAATGCAATTTCAAATATGACAAGCAAAACGCAAAACTCACCCTCTTTTTCCCAAAAAAAATTAAAAAAGGGGAAAATTTTACAATAAGCTCAAATAGCATATGCCGCCCGACAAAAAACATTTTGGAAGGGCTTTACTATGACCGAACTCCAAATAACGCCCCGCCGACGCAGATAACCCAGTGCCAGCAATGGGGCTTCCAGCGCCTTGTGCCGTGCTTTGATGACATGTGCGCAAAATGCACATACACAACAAAAATAAGCGCAGACTCGCGCTATACTCACATCATTTCAAACGGGGACGTTTCCTCCCAGCGAAAAAACATCGGCAATAAAAGATGCACAATAACATATGAAAACAAAAAAACCCCCATGGCGCCATACCTGTTTTTCCTCTGCGCCGGCACCTATGATTCCCACACGCGCGAATTCGAATATCCCGGCGGCTCAAAATTTTCCCTTGAGCTGCTTCTTTTCCCTGGCTCTGACACAAAGGCAGCTGAGCAATCCCTTGAAATATTGCACAACGCAATCCTCTGGATTCACATTTTTACAGGCAAGCATTGCTATGAAAATATTGAAAAAAGAAGAAAGCTTTACGAATTATGCCTGCAACGGGAGAAAATAAAAAGCAAAAAAAATAAAATTAAAGAAAACACAAAGCTTGCAAATTTAAGAAAACAAATTTCCGCCCTCGCCTCCTCTTTGAAATTGGGCTACAAATACACCGGCACAATATACCGCGAAATAGGGATGCAAAATTCCAACTTCGGGGGGATGGAAAACGTGGGCAACACCACAATAACTGCAAACCGCATAATGCCGCACCCAAATATGCCTGACGGCGCTTTTGAATACATGATAGCGGTAAAAGCCCACGAATTTTACCATAACATAAACGGCTCGGAAGTCACCGGGCGCTCTCCCTTTGAGTTATGGCTAAATGAAGCCGCAACCGTATTTATTGAGGACAAATACATGCAATTTTGCGCAGGCGCGCAATACTCGCGCCTCTCTCAGGTAATGCGCATAATTTCCCCGGACGGGGGAACCCTTGACTTTGACACAGGCGCCATCACAATGCCCATTCTTGCAAAGGGCTTCAATTCCCCCGACGAGCTCATCTCAGATGTTACTTATAGCAAGGGGCCTGAATTTATTCGCATGGTGGAATCAATAGCCGGAAAAGAAAAGTTTGCAAAGGCGCTTGCATATTACCATAAAAAATATTCGCATTCCAACGCCTCTACAAAAGAATGGGTGGATGCAATAAGCGAATCCACAAAAATAAATTTCTCTAAAATGGCGGACTCATGGCTTACGCAAACCGGATACCCTACTGTGCATGTGAAAAAACAATTTAATGCAAAGAAAAAATTACTAATTCTCTCCCTGCGTCAAACCGGCTTTAAGAAAATGTGCTGGCAATTTCCGTTTTCTGCCTCTTTGTATGATGCAAAAGGAAACAAAATAGCAATTAAGCAGATATGGGTAAAAGCAAAAACAGCAAAAATTTCATTTCCCTGCAAATTTCCGCCCGCCTTCATCTCATTCTGCCCCTCATTTTTATTTTACGGCAAAATAAATTATCCTTACGCAGAAAGCGGGCTTTATTCCCAGCTCAAATTTGACGCCGACGCCACAAGCCGCTATATGGCGCTTGAGAAGCTGGCGCAAAAAGAGAGAATGCAAATATTGCAAAAAAAGAAAAAGCACTTTTCCAAAAAATTTATGCAAGCATATTTTTCCCTCCTTGCAGATGAAAAATTAACCTTCCAGATGGGCACAGAACACTTGGCAATTTCCTCCTCAGTCGAGCACAAATATCTAAAGCACCGCTACCACGCCTTGCACATCATAAGGGAAAATTTCAGAAATCAAATCGCAAAAGCAAATAAAGAGAAGCTTTTGCAAATATATTTTTCACACAAGCAAAAAAAATTCCCTTCCCTTCCATTTGTGCAAAAAACCCTTGCGCAAATAAAGGCGCGCTCTGTGAAAAACGCATCCCTCTCCCTTCTCTCCTCACTGGGGGAGCCAAAAATGCACAAGCTTATCCTCTCCCAATTCAAAGAAGCAAAAAGCGCAACAGACAAATACGCCGCCCTCTCCCTTATCCTCGACTCCAAACTTCCCTCAAAAATGAAAATAATAAAGCAATACGAAAAAGAATGCGCAAAAGACCCTGTGCAATACGAGGTTTTTCTCTCTCTTTTAGGAGGCAATGATTCTCCTGATGCCATAAAATTGATGAAATGGGCTCAAAATTCCCCCAATTTTGATATCTCCCAGTCGAATGAGCACCGCATGTTTATGCGCTTTGCGCACAACAAGCGCCTCTCTATGCAAACCTCTGTAGGGCGGGCATTTTTGAAAAAAATAATATTGCGCCTTGCTAATATAAACGAATACTCGTGCGTGCACATTCTCTCCGCCTTCTCAAAAATAAACGACTTTCCGCGTGAATTTCAGCCTCCGCTTGTGAAAATGCTTTTTGAAATATTGAAAAAGCTTGATTCAAAAAAAGTTCCCTTTGTATATAACACAATAAGGCGCACCCTCAAAGGCGCGCCAAAGGCCGTAAAAGAGTACGAAAAAAAAGCACGGCAAAATAAAAAAACGCGCATTTTAACCTGCCATGCCAAAAATTTTTCTTTTCAGCCCGCCGGCAAAAAAAGCCCAAGCAAGCCAAAAAGCGTCCCATAATATTTTCTTTCAAATTTAGCCCCAAGCGGCGCAGCCAGCACAAACGCCACAGCCAGCCTTTAAGGCTGTCGTGTCCCCAGCCGCTTTCGCGTCTGAGGATGTCGCGGCTCAAAGTGCTAACGCACTTTGACCATTCTAACCGCTGTTTTATGCGGTTGGACAAATAGAAGCAAATCAGAACGCTTCGAAAACATGTGTTGTGATGCGAAAAATTTCCGAAAGAAATTTTATTTAGCCCCAAGCGGATTCGAACCGCTGTTTTCAGCTCCAAAGGCTGACGTCCTTGCCGCTAGACCATGGGGCTAAAATTTTTCGGCATATATTTAAGCAAAACAGTATTTAAAAAACAGTCTTGAAAAATACAAAGTCGGCAAAAAGAAAAAGCTGCGCCCTGTCACTTATTTGAGAAAAATAAAATTAGAAATGGCTCTCTAAAACTGAGCGTTACAGATATAAACATGTTCCAACACTACAATAATATCAAACATATATTTGAGGTGCATCTATGGCATGTATAACATATTCCCAAACTGCTTCTAAACCTAGCAAAAAAACCGCAATAAATTCCAAAAACCCGCTAACAGATAAGCAAACAGCCGAAAATATAAAATTCATGTCCAACTTGGCTCTTGCCTCTCATGCGCGCGAAAAAATAGGCGTACTCGGAAACAAAACATTCAATGAAATAGAAAGCCGCCTTATGGGCTCTTCAAGGCCGATTTCAAATTTGGCTCTCATGTCAAATACAGAACTCACCTCTCAAGCGCGCGATGAAGGGCTACATCTAAAAATAGGGGAAACTCTTTTCAATGAAATAGGGCGCCGCCTGTTATAACCTAATACTGCTTTGCAACATATGCCCAGCAAGTTGCCTCTTTTCCAGAAACTACGCACTTCTCCCCAGAAGGCGCTTTTTCCGCAGGGTATTTTATTCCCCTCACATCCCCTGCAAATTTCTCCTTTATCTCATCAGCATATTTTTTTGAATCATTTTCCATAGACACAAAAGGAATTCTCACAATTCCTCCCAATTTTAATTTCTCGCCCAATTCATGCATAGTTTTTGCCTCATGCAACGAATTTGCAAATTTCTCATCAGCTTGCCTTTTGAGCCGCATGCTCAATTTCTTTCCCTCTTCCATTATATGCCCCACAAGCTCGTCAAAGGCAACCTCTTTTTTATCTTTTTTCTCCCCGTCTCTCACAAGAATAGTGGCTTTGGCGCCTTCTGCCTCCCGTCCCCCAACCTCAATTCTCACAGGCACGCCCCTCAATTCCCAATAATTATATTTGAAGCCGGGAGTATTTTCGCTCTCATCAACTTTTGCGCGAATTCCGGCCCCCTGCAAAATATTGCAAATGCTTTGGCAGTATTTTATTATGCTTGCCCCGTCTTTGCCTTTTCCTAAAATAGGCACAATAACCGCCTGCAGGGGCGCAAACTCAAAAGGCAATACAAGCCCCCTCTCATCCCCGTGGATGCAAAAGAGAGCCCCGTAAATTCTTGAAATGCAGGGCCCGTAGCATGTTTGCCACACAAATTCTTTTTCTTCCTTTTCATTTTGAAATGCCACATCAAATGCTTTTGAGAAATTCTGCCCCAGCAAATGCGTTGATGGCAATTGCAAGGCCTTCCCGTCAGGCATCAGCGTATCTGCCGCAAAAGTATTTACTGCGCCGGGAAATTTGTCCCATTGCGGCCTTTGGAAAAATACAAACGGAATCCCCAATTTCTCTGTTAGCACCTGCTTGCTCATCTGCATATCCTGCTCCACCTGCGCCTCTGCCTCCTCTTTTGTTGCAAAAGCATCATGCGCTTCTATCCAGTGAAATTCCCGGCTTCTAAAAAACGGCTTTGTAGCTTTAGTTTCATACCGCCACACCTGGCATGACTGGTAAATTTTAATCGGCAAATCCACCCTTCCCCTCACCCACAAGGAATACATCTGGTACATCGCGGTCTCGGATGTGGGGCGCATTGCAAGCCTTTCCTCAAGCTTGCTATCTCCCGCGCTCTCAACCCAGAAAACTTCCGGGGTAAAGCCCTTCACATGCTCCCCCTCAATATCAAAATTTTTCTCAGGAATAAGGGAGGGAAAAATAGCCGGCTCATGCCCGTTTTTCTCAAGCACTTTTTCATATTCCTCATACATCAGCTTCATCGTCTTTACAGCCCACGGGCGGAAAACAACAAAGCCCTTTACATTATACCTTAAGTCGCAAAGCTGGGCATCAGAAATTATAGTGTTAAACCAATTGGAAAAATCCTTTTCTTTGGAAATATTCATGTTAATGCTTTGGATAAAAAGGCATATAAACCTCGCAACCCTCCCCTCATCATGGCATATGGCGGATACTCTGATTACCTAAAGCTTGGCTGGCAGCCAAATAAGCAAACTCACTTAATAGCAGAATTTCAAATAATCCCTGCAAAAGGAAAAACCCTTGCGCAAGCCGCCCAAGCCACGGCGGCAGAATCATCAATCGGCACATGGACTTCCCTTTCCACAATGCAGGGGAGGGTGCTAAAAAAATTGCAGGCAAAAGCGTTTTTTATAAATAAAAGCGGGAAAGTAAAAATAGCATACCCGACAGAATTGTTTGAGCCAAACAACATACCCCAAATATTATCCGATATCGCTGGAAACATTTTTGGAATGAAAGAAATAGATGCCCTGCGCTTTGAGGATTTCTCAATTCCAAATTCTTATGCAAACACATTCCCCGGCCCAAAATACGGCGTAGAGGGAGTAAGAAAAATAGCCGGCACAACCAAAACCCGCCGCCCGCATTTGGGCACAATAGTAAAGCCAAAGGTGGGGCTTACTCCAAAAGAGGGGGCAAAAGTAGCATATGATTCCTGGGTAGGCGGGCTTGATTTGGTAAAAGATGATGAAAACCTCACCTCCCACCCATTCTCCCGCTTTGAGGAGAGGCTCTCAAAAATGCTCGAAGCAAAAGACAAGGCGCAGGAGGAAACCGGCTCGCCCAAAATTTATTGCCCAAATATTACTGCGCCGGCTCACACTATGCTAAAAAGGGCAGAATTAGCCCAAGACATGGGCTCAAACTGCATTATGATAGATATTTTAACAGCAGGCTTCTCAGGAGTGCAATTCATCCGCCATCAAAATTTCAAAATGCTAATTCACGCGCACAGGGCAATGCATGCGGCAATAACAAGAAATAAGCAACACGGAATTTCCATGCTTGCCCTCTCAAAAATGGCAAGAATGGCAGGATGCGACCAATTGCATATAGGCGCAATATTCGGGAAAATGGAAGGGGAAAAGAAAGAAGTATTGCAAATACATGATGCAATAAATAAAAAATGGGCTAACTTAAAACCCGTCTTCTCCGTCGCCTCCGGGGGGCTCTCGCCATTGCAGGTGCCTGATGTGATGCGCGCCTTTGGCAACGACGTCATTATACAGGCGGGAGGGGGAGTGCATGGGCACCCTCAAGGCACAGTTGCGGGAGCAAAAGCCATGTGCCAGGCGGCAGAGGCGGCTAAAAAGAAAATTTCATTAAAAGAATATGCAAAAACCCGCCAAGAGCTTTCAGAAGCGATAAAAAAGTGGGGCAAATAAGCCAGTATATATTCAGTGAAAACCGCCGGTCTTACCCTTTATAATTGTTTGTATTTGTTTTCTAAAATATATAAATATGTAAAGTTTATAAACCTGCACAACCCTATCATAATTATAAATAAAGCGCCCTTTCTGCCATGGTGTGGGAGCCGTTCGCAGAAAAATCGCGCAAAAAGGTTTGGCAATAATGCTTTCAGCTGATTTTGGCACATTTTTCCTTCGGGAAAAAATGCATGTCGCATTTTCCTCAGAAGGCAGCCGAATTTTTGAGGGGGTGGATTGCGCATGAGCACGCCTGCAAGAAAAATAGCCGCCGCCGCATCTATCTCAATAATAACAGCATTGTTTCTTTTTCTCGCCGCCTCAGGGGGACTTCTTTATTTCTCCGGGCAGCAGGATGATTTTGCCCCTCTCCAAATAAATTTCCAAGAGCAGGGAATTTCCATCCCTCTTGATGCGAATGCGCATGCAGATAAAGGAACTCCTCTCCCCGCGAAAAAAGAAGTTTCCAACAAGGCACCCACAACCAGCCCTATTTTGCAAGATAGCAGCGCCCCCTCTTCCCAAGAGCCGCAGGATGAAGTTGCAGAGCCAACTCCTGCCCCAACCCCCGCACCTCCCGTATTTCCCGTCACAAAGCAAACCCCTTCTGCCTCGGGCGGCGGCTCATCATCCACCCTTCCCCCCGACGCTGTCCCCCTCTCTGCGCCAACAATAATTGAAACCGAAGGAACCTACTACTTCACAGGAGATATTGAGCACTCGCAGGATTCTTTTGTAGTAAAGGCAGACAACATAGTGCTAGACGGCGCGGGCTTTGAGTCATATGTGCCAATTCACATGGATTCTGTAACAAATGTAGTAGTGCGCAATATGGTAATTGACCCTGAATTCGGGATTATCGTAAACAACACCAATGACTCCTACTTTATTAACCTCACATTTCGCAACATCACAAACAAGGGGATTTATGTAACAGGCGGCTCAAGCAGGAACATTTTCCAAAAAATTTCCATACAAACCCTTGCTTCCGCATCTGCCATATATGTTGAGGGCGGGGAGGCAAACACTTTTGACTGCCAGGGCGGCTATCTCACAGGCGCAAACTCCTCCCATACCTACGGGCTTTATTCAAGCCGCCCAGGCACCACAATAAAAAATTGCCAAATCCAAAATTTCTCAACAGGCGTATTTCTCAACAGCCCAATTTCGGGCAACTCCACAATTCTCAATAACACTATTTTCGGAGGCGAATACGGGGTTTTGCTTTATTCAAGCTCTAATAACTTGCTTGAGGGAAACAATGCACACAACCAAAGCGTGGCAGGATACCATCTCTCAGCCGGCTCCAACAATACTCTCACATCAAACAACGCATATAATTCCGGAAATTACGGCTTCTGGCTTGCCCCAAGCATCCGCCCCTCTCTCACAAACAACAGTGCCCACACCTCAAAATACAGCGGCTTTTTGATTGACACCTCCACAAGCGGAACTTTTTCACAAAATAAAAATTACGGGACAACGATGTTCGGATTCTCAATAATGCACGGCTCGCACAACTACTTTAGCAATAATTACATGCACACCAATTATTCCCCTCCCGGGTACGGGGCACTCTACATCTCAGGTTCATATGCAAACACTTTCTTGCAAAACACGATAAATTCCTCCTCAACATCCCCAAACAGCGCAAAGCCAATTTACCTTAATTCAAATGCGGCAAACAACACCTTCTCAGGCAACATCCTCCTCACCTCATCAAATTCCACTCCTGCAATTTACGCCTCCCCATTCTCTTCAAACAACCTCTTTTACCTTAACAATATAAGCTCGGCAATATGGATAAACGATTCCGGAAGCACAAACCAATACAACTCCTCAAGCGCAGGCAACATCTATTATTACCCCAACGGCACAGGGGCCTGGGAATTTTATGAAATAGTTGACTCAAATCCAACCGCATGGGATGGCTGGGCAGACATAGGAGAGCTTCCCCTAAACCCGGCGGCATTCCCTTCCGCATGGCTTGGAAGCGGCAACGACTACCACCCTTACACAACAAAGTCAGTCCATCTTTATGATTGCGCAGACATAAAGGCGGGCGGGGCAACCTATTTCCTCGAGCAAAGCATAATCTCAACAAAAACATCTTCGCCGGATTCCTCATGCTTCATAATAAAAGTAGACGATATCACTTTGGACTGCCAGGGGCACACAATAACAGGCCCCAACAACGACGAGGCATACGGAGTGTTTTCCCTTTCAAGCGACGGGCCAAGAAACAATATAACAGTGAAAAACTGCGTAATGGACGGCTTCCATGTGGGCATCTTCTTTGATACTGATTCTGGCACAACTCCGCAAAACAACAAAGCATTAAACAACACAATCTCAACAGCAGATAATGGCTATGGCATAGGCGCCTACCTCAACGAAAACCTCTTAATTGCAAACAACACCATCACGGCAGGTGAAAATTCAATAGGAATAATATTTGAAGGCGAAAACGTCTCAATTCTCAACAACACAATTAAGCAATCCGGCTCATCCGCAACAGCAATAGAAACACTTTCCGGCTCAGAAACCGGCACAATCTTGCTAAATAACATCTCAACTTCCCTCTGGATAAACAACGAGGCAGGCGCAACAGGGCTTCAATTCAGCGATTCTGAATCCGGAAACATTTACTATTACCCCAACGGAACCGGCGCGTGGGAGCTTTATGAAATAGTTGACTCAAACTCAGACAAATGGGCAGATGCGGGAGGGGACTTGCCTTTTGCAGAAGGAGTTCTCACTTCAACCCTCTGGTCCGGGCCAGGAGCCGACTACCGCCCATACACTCCGGTTTCAACAAAACTATTCTCTTGCGCAAACCTCACATATAACGGCGCAACCTACACCTTAGAGCAGGATGTTGCGGCAGAATCTGAAATATGCATGCAAATAATGGCAGACGGAATAACACTTGACTGCCAGGGGCACAAGATAAGCGACAGCGAAGACCCAAACTCCTACGGAGTGCTTTCCCTCTCAAGCGACGGGCCAAGAAACAATATAACAGTGAAAAACTGCCAAATAGAAGGATTCCACTTAGGAATATTCTTTGATACCGATTCTGATTCAATCCCCCAAAACAACAAAGCATTAAACAACACTATATTTGTTTCAGGAAGCGATTATGGCATAGGCGCCTACCTCAACGAAAACCTCTTAATTGCAAACAACACAATCTTACTTAACGCACCTGAAGAGGACAGCAACCCTGCCGCAATAATCTTTGAGGGAGAAAACGTCCAAATTTATGGCAACACAATCACTCAGGCAGGGGAAAACCCCACAACTGCAATAGAAACACTTTCCGGCTCAGAAACCGGCACAATACTTCACAACAACATCTCAACCTCAACATGGATAAACAATGAGGCAGGCGCAACAGGGCTCTCTCTCAATGACTCTTCAACAGGGAACATTTACTATTTTGCAAACGGCACACCCGCATGGCAAATTTATGATATAATAGATTTCAACCAAGACGGCTGGGCAGACACTGGAAAGGACTCGCCTCTCTCCTCATTAACTGCCAGCCCGTGGCTTGGCTACGGCGCGGATTACCATCCATACAGCAAGAAAGGCACAAAACTCTACTTCTGCGCAAACCTAACCGGAGAGGGAGGAAACTACACCTTAGAACAGGATGTTGCGGCAGAATCTGAAATATGCATGCAAATAATGGCAGATGATATCACTTTAGATTGCCAGGGGCACAAGATAAGCGACAGCGAAGACCCAAACTCCTACGGAGTGCTCTCATTCTCAAGCGACGGGCCAAGAAACAATATAACAGTGAAAAACTGCCAAATAGAAGGATTCCATGTTGGCATCTTCTTTGATACCGATTCTGATTCAATCCCCCAAAACAACAAAGCATTAAACAACACTATATTTGTTTCAGGAAGCGATTATGGCATAGGCGCCTACCTCAACGAAAACCTCTTAATTGCAAACAACACCATCACGGCAGGTGAAAATTCAATAGGAATAATATTTGAAGGGGAAAACATCTCAATTCTTGAAAACACCATAAAGCAATCCGGCTCGCAAGCAACTGCAATAGAAACACTTTCCGGCTCAGAAACCGGCACAATACTTCACAACAACATCTCAACCTCAACATGGATAAACAATGAGGCGGGCGCAACAGGGCTCTCTTTCAGCGATTCTGAATCCGGAAACATTTACTATTACCCCAACGGCACAGGCGCATGGGAAATTTATGAGCTGGTTGACTCAAACCCGACAGCCCCTGACGGCTGGGCAGACATAGGGCAAACCCTAAGCTCAGCAACGGCTTCAAATGAATGGCTTGGCGAGGGGGTGGATTATCATCCCTACACCCAAAAATCAACCCATCTTTATTCCTGCGCAGGCATAGGGGCAGAGGGCGGCTATTACACCTTAGAGCAAAACATAACTTCAGAAAATACTAATTCTGCCTGCTTTACAATAAAAGCAGACAGCATCACCTTGGACTGCCAAGGAAATTCCATAACAGGCCCCAACAACGACGAGGCATACGGAGTGCTTTCCCTCTCAACCAATGCCGCAAGAAACAATATAACAGTGAAAAACTGCGTAATGGATGCCTTCCATGTGGGCATCTTCTTTGACACTGACTCTGTTTCAGCACCGCAAAACAACAAAGCATTAAACAACACAATCTCAACAGCAGATAATGGCTATGGCATAGGCGCCTATTTGACAGAAAACCTTTTGCTTGAGGGCAACACAATTACGGCCGCAGAAAATTCAATAGGAATAATATTTGAAGGGGAAAACGTCTCAATTCTTGAAAACACCATAAAGCAATCTGGCTCGCAAGCAACTGCAATAGAAACACTTTCCGGCTCAGAAACCGGCACAATCTTGCTAAATAACATCTCAACTTCCCTCTGGATAAACAACGAGGCAGGCGCAACAGGGCTTCAATTCAGCGATTCTGCAAAAGGAAACATCTATTATTATGCAAACGGCGCACCCTCTTGGACATTGCTTGATATAACTGATTCAAACTCCGACCTCTGGGCGGACGCAGGCGCGGACTTGCCATTCAGCTCAGCAACACTTGGCTCATTATGGCTTGGCGACGGGGAGGATTCGCACCCATACACTCAACTCACTCCTTAATTTTTCTCTTTGGCACAAAAAACCCATCCAAAGCATTAAAAGGCAAATCTATTTTTAATGCCTTCTAAATTAATGTTCTATTTATTTTTCGCCCCCGTAAAATATTTTTATTCTTTCATATAAAAACAACTCCAAACACAACTTACCTTTAAAACCTTTTTATTTAGTTGATGCGAATAAACTTATGTGTAAATTTATAAAGTTGTGGTGAGTATAAATTATAAATCATGTTAACTTTGTGGAAGGTGAGCTTTTGAATAACAGGCTTTTTGGAACATTTGGAATATTTGGATTATCTATACTCTCCCTGCTTTTTCTTGCAGGAACAGCAACCGCCGCCTGCACTGATGGCGACACTATTTGCGTTGATGAATATAAGCAGGCAACATGCCTAAACAACGAATACAGCCAGGTAACTGTTTGCAACATAGTATGGGGCTGCGACGCATCATTGCAAGCATGCAGGTATTGCTCAGAAGGCTCAACCGGCTGTGAGGGCGACTATGCATGGGTTTGCACCAACGGAATAAGAGAAAAAACTTTCTGCCAATTTGGCTGCAACCCTGCAACAAATGCCTGCTACCCTTCCGACCCTGACGGGGAAATTTGCACTCCTGAGGGAATAACCGAATGCACATCAAATGATAACAACGGCGGCTATTACAAACAATGCACTTCAGGCACATGGCAGGAGGGGCTTTACTGCCCATACAACTGCGACCTTTCAACAAATGAGTGCTATGAGTGCGACAATTCACAAGCCGCATTTTGCTCTGATGCAACAACTTCAACAAAATGCACCGGCACATTTTACAAAGGCGGATATTATGTTGACACTCCCTGCGGGGCGGCAGGATGCAACCCAACAACAGGGCTTTGCAACTCGCCAACAGCAGCGTGCACTGACGGAGAGCAGCAATGCAACGCAACCGTGCGCCAGCTATGCAGCGCAGGCGCATGGGGCGACATAGTTGACTGCGCACCTGATACATGTGTGCAAGTGAATGCAACCTCAACAATCTGCCAGGCAACTCCAACATGCACTGATGGAGACATGCAATGCAATGCAACCATGAGGCAATTATGCTCAGGAGGCGCATGGACAGACGTTCCGCCCGATTGCTCTGCAAGCGGGGAAATTTGCGTGCAAGTGAATGCAACCTCTGCAATCTGCCAGGCAACTCCAACATGCACTGATGGAGACATGCAATGCAATGCAACCATGAGGCAACTCTGCTCAGGAGGCGCATGGACAGACGTTCCGCCCGATTGCTCTGCAAGCGGGGAAATTTGCGTCTCAATTAATGCAACTTCAGCTGTCTGCCAGGCAGTAGTCACCCCGGTTTGCACTGACGGAGACATGCAATGCAATGCAACCATGAGGCAACTCTGCTCAGGAGGCGCATGGACAGACGTTCCGCCCGATTGCTCTGCAAGCGGGGAAATTTGCGTGCAGGCAAGCCCCACATCAGCTGTCTGTATCCCCTTGGGCGGATGCCCGCTAGGGGATGAGATTTGCCTCAGCAACGACGTGTGGGAATGCATCGCATCAGGCAATTCAACAGTATGGGCATTTGATTACACCTGCCCCGCATCCGCGCCATTGTGCACAGAATCCGCAGGCGTGGCAACATGCATAGGCATACCAATAGTAATCAGCGGCGGCTCAGGCCAGTTTGGGGGAGTATATGACACCAGCGGAGGCGGCTCTGTTTCAAGATGCACCCAATTTACCGACTGGACTGCCGACTCCTCAATAGAGTATGTGCAGACAGGCGCCGACGGCTCCAGCCGCGACTGCGCCAACACAACCCTTGTGCGCTATTGCAGGGAAGGCGGCAAAATAAACTATTATGACTACGAGAAAAAATACACTGTAGACTGCGGCGAGTGGTCAGACAAATGCGACTATGTGTATACAAAGACTCTCCAATACGATGAGAGCGACGGGGGGCTTTGCAGAAGCTGCCAAAAAGACATATATACATACGCATGCCAGCCTTCAGGAAAGCTTTATGCAGACAACGTAAAAGAGTCGGCAAAATGCGAAGAGTGGGCTCCATGCCAGATGGCGGCGCAGGAGGAGCAGAAGCGCTCAGGGCTTGATGCGCTTTTGGAGGATTACGGGCTCTTTTTGGGGCTAATCCTAATCCTTCTCATATTGGCAGTTGCCTACACCGCATACAAGATGGTCGATGAGGAGCCGGAAGACCCTGACGGATTCGGAAAAGGCTCAGAGCCGGGAATATAAAATTCCCCTCTTTTTTCTTTTTATTTTCTTTTTTTATTTCTCCTTATTTTATATTTTAGTTCTCTGCTTTTGCGCTTGAATAAGTTTTATAACTCTCGCCCCCTTAGTTGCAACATCAAATGTTTGCAAAAAGGTGGTGTTGTTGGACGGCATGTTGAAATTTTCGGCTATTTCTTTAGTTTCCTTATTTTTATTCTCAAACATTTTGCTTGCCTGCACGCCTGATGAGAATTTTTGCGACAATGACATATTAAACCAATGCATAGGGGGCGTTTGGTCATCCATAAGCTGCGCAGATACCGGAGAAGTGTGCATAGGCAGCGGAATATTGGCTGGCTGCTCGGCGTCAGTGCCTGCCGGCTGCATAGAAAACACTTTTCAGTGCAGCCCGACTGACCCAAACACCCGCCAGTTTTGCCAAAACGGGCAATGGCTTGATTACGACGGATGCTTATACGGGTGCGACTATTCTACAAACACCTGCAAAGCATGCGCAGACAACACATTTCGCTGCAGCCCAACAGATTCTAATACGCGGCAAACATGCTCGAATGGAAACTGGTTGGATTATGAATCCTGCATCTACGGATGCGATTACTCTTCTCTTACAGGGCAATGCAAGCCAAATCCAACTGTGGTGGGATGCATAGACGGAACTTTTCGCTGCAGCCCGACAGTTGACAACCAAAGAGACAGATGCTCAAACAACATGTGGATAGGCTATGAATCATGCAGCATCGGATGCAACCAGCTTACCGGAAGCTGCATCTCCCCGGAATGCACCTCACTTGAAAATTTCTGCAACGGAAACATATTGACCCAATGCGTTAACGGCAAATGGGAAACAAAAAGCTGTGTTGCAGAAGGAAAGGTTTGCACAGGCATCGCACTCACTGCAGCATGCACTGCAGCCCCTTCAGGCGGCTCCGGCAGAATTGTTGGCGAATCGGGAATAGCCCCTGAGGATTATTCCAGCGGAGGGGGAGAGGTGAAAAAATGCACCTCATGGAGCGAGTGGTATATAAACAAATCCTCTACAAAAATAGAGAAGGACGGCACCAATTCGCGCGAATGCACTGATGAAACACTAAGAAGATATTGCTATCTCTCAACAGGAGTGCTTGACTTCTCCCATTATGAAACAAATGAAAATTACGAATGCGGCGAATGGTCGGGTGCAGACAAATGCGACTATGTGTTTGAGAGCTCGCAAGCCTACACAGACACTTCCGGGGAAAAATGCCGCACATGCGAGAGAAGCACTTATGCATATGCATGCCAGCCCTCAGGAAAAACAGATTATTCAAACACAAAACAATCCACAACATGCTCCTCATGGCGCCAATGCACCCCAGAGGAAGTTGCAGGCACAACCGTTAGCCCAAGCCGCTCAGACATTGACGCGCTTTTGGAAGATTACGGGCTTGTGATAGGCGCGGTGGTAGCCGTGCTTTTGCTTGTGGTGCTTTTTGCAACCTACAAAATGTTCTCCACGCCCGAAGATGAATCATAGGCAAAAATAGAAAATTGGGCTTTTGCTTGCCCTAAGCGGGCAAGGCGCCCCAATTTCTTTTAAAATTGGGCCCACTGAGAGCCCCAACTTGTTGGTCCTCATTTTCTAACGAAAATGGGATGCCTTTTTGCATAGCAAAAAGTGCAGGCGTTTTCGCCGCAAGGCGAAACAGTGGGGCCGCGAGCAAAACGAGTGGGCCCACTGAGATTTGAACTCAGGACCTTTCGATTATCAGTCGAACGCTCCAACCAGGCTAAGCTATGGGCCCCTTATTTGCGACTATTAGATTAGATTCAAATGTTTAAAAACCTCACCTCGAAACCTTTTGCGCCCTGATAAAGCAAAAAATATTTTTCCGCGCTAAGCGCGAAGAATAGGAGCGCCTTGAAATTTTCATAAACTCTTTTATAGGTTCAACCCTATGCATACTTATGGAAAAATATTTGCCTGTTATTATGGAGGATAAGGAAAAAATCGCAAAAACCCTTCACAAGCTTCTTCCGGGGCTTATGAACGCGCTCAAAAATTCAAAAACCCAAAAAGAGGCGCGCCACAATGCAAAGAATTATCTTGCCCATATTCATATCAGCCCCGCCCGAGCCACTGTGCATAACTGGGGAGTCATCTGCAGGCGCCGCCTTACAAACATAATGCGCCCCCACAACGAAAAAGAGAGCGGCTTTTCCACAACTGAGGCGCTATACCTAATAGCAAAAGATACGAAAAATGCAAAAAATTTCACAACCGCCTACCTAAACGAGCTTCTTCACATTTTCATGGGCATCTCCATACCTGCGGATAGAAACATGCGCCCAAGGCGTGAATTTGCAAGCCAGCAAAAGGAGGCGCAATACCGCTCATCCCTCCTTGACGGCTATTCACTTGGCATGCAAAAGCATTTCAAAAAATTTTCCTGCGGGCTTGACGCAAGCCTTGCAAAAAAGCGGGAGAAAAACAAGAAAAAAATCCTCGCATACTTTGGGGGGTCGCAAAAGGACTGGGATAACTGGCTGTGGCATTTGCGGCATATAATAAAGGAAAAAAGAGTGCTTGAAGATTTGCTGCATTTGAACAAAGAGGAGCTTGCAGGCCTCTCATTGGCAGAGAAGAAGCAAATCCCATTTAACATCACCCCCTATTACCTCTCCCTCTTTGACTTTAATGGGAAATCAGAGGAAGACCGGGCTATTCGCGCGCAGGTGCTTCCCAAAAAAGAGAGTGTTGCGCTTATCTCAAAAACAAAAGACATCTCCCAAGCCCTTGACTTTATGGGCGAGCGCTTCACAAGCCCGATACAGCTTATTACCCGCCGCTATCCGCAAATAGTCATAATAAAGCCTTTTGATGCTTGCCCCCAGATATGCCAATACTGCCAGCGCAACTGGGAGCTAAAAACGGTTGGCGATGCGAATCTTCCTGCAAAAAAGAAAATAGATAATGCAATAAACTGGGTGGCAGCCCACAAAAGCATCAGCGAGGTGCTTATAACCGGCGGGGACCCGTTGACATTAAACAACAAAATTCTTGAGGATATAATATCCAAAGTTGCAAAAATTTCCAATGTGCAAAGAATACGCATAGGCACCCGCACCCCAGTAACTTTGCCTTTCAGGATAGATTCGGGGCTTATTAATATTTTGAAAAAATTTCACAAATGGGGGGAGAGGGAAATTTGCATTGTAACCCATTTTGAGCATGCATCCGAAATAACCCCTCAGGCGCTTGAGGCAATAAAAAAAATAAAAAATGCGGGCTTGAATGTTTACAACCAGCAGGTGTTTACCTATTACAACAGCCGCCGCTTTGAGACGGCATTTTTAAGAAAAAACCTCAAGCTTTGCGGAATAGACCCGTATTATTCTTTTAACACAAAAGGAAAAGAGGAAACCAGGCATTTTATGGTTCCAATTTCGCGCATAAAGCAGGAAAGATGGGAGGAGGCTCGCCTTCTCCCGGGAATAGTGCGCACTGATGAGCCGGTATTTAACATTCCCAAAATAGGGAAGGCGCACCTTCGCGCCGCAGGCACCTCCAACAGGCTTATAGGCCTCACAGGAAAAGGAGAAAGAGTGTATAAATTTTTCCCGTGGGAAGTGGCAAACCCTGACGCGGAAAGCTATGTTTACACCGATGTGGGCATCTACGATTACCTGCGCCGCCTTGAGGGCGAGGGCGAAAAAATAGGGGATTACTCAACAATCTGGTATTACTAAAAGCAAGCAATTTTCCGGCGCCAAAAGCCATTTCTGCTAAAAATAAAATTATTTTAGTATTTTTGTTGCAAGCAAGGGGAAAATTATGCTTGCGTCCGCCTCAACATGCACCGCCTTCGCGCCTTCTTTTATTTTTCCCCAGCTAACAGCCTCGCTTGTCCTTGCCCCGCTCAAGCTCCCGTCGTACGGTGTGCCTGTGCTCACATATATCGCATAATCAAATCCTTCGCGAAGCAAATTCGCGCCGATTGCATGGTGCTTTGCAACCCCTCCTCCCAATATTATGCCTGCGGTTTTTTTCGCATCAAGCACAATCCTTCCCAAGGGAAGCAAGTCCGCGCTTGCGTCAATGCCGAAATCTTTTTTGCTTTGCTTATAAAAATACAATTGCAGCCCGAAAGCCCCGTCGCACACCGCAGGGCAAAACACCGGAATATTATTTTTGGCCGCCCAGTAAACAAAAGAATTCTCATCTTTTATTTCGGCTCCCAAATCATGTATTATCTCATGGGGGCCGAGCATTCTTCCCATTCTTTTTTGCTTTTCATGCTCTTTTGCAAAAAAAGGCTGAAGCAATTTCTCCAGCTTCACATAGCTTTCATTTTCAATTATAATGTTTCCAACCCTGTTTCTTCCGGCTTTGTGAAGTTTAATATCATCCTCCTCAAAGCTTGCCAAAGAGAAAGAGGAGAAAGATTTCATCACATCCTCCTCCACAGAGCCGATGGCGGTTATTATGGCATCCACTTTTCTCTCTTTGCATATTTTTGCAAACACTTCGCGCAATCCCGAAGTCACAAGGTTTGTGGTGAATGTAAGAAATATTTTCGTATCCTTCCTGCTTTTGTAAATCTCCTCTATTATCTGCGCCGCCTTTCCGGCCTGGCTTGCCTGCAGGCCTGCACTTTGCATCTGCAAAAGAATTTCCTGCGCACTAATCCCGCCCTTTATATTAAAGCCGGAGATTTTTTTCCCTGAAGAATTTCTGCCTCCCTTTTTGCCAAAAATATTTTTTTTGCCCATTTTTTTACCCAAAAAAAGCTATTCTTCCCCTGCCTTTTGCACATCCTGTATTTTTTGCACATCTTCATCTTTAGAAAAATCTTGCGAAACTGCTTCCGGCTTATCTTTTTCTTCCTGCGCCTCTTCAGCCACTGGCTTATCGGCTAAAATCTCATCCTCTCCAGTTTGCCCCTCTTCTGCGATATCCGACCGGCTAATTTCCCTCTCTTCCTGCTTTGGAACTTTTTCCTCCTCTTTTGGCGGCACCTGGCTCATACTAATAGAAATATCCTCATCAGTGTTTGCGAGCCTTTCCCTCTCCTCGCGCAATAAAATATATTCTTTTTGCAGCTTTTCAAGCTCTATTTTTTCAGCCTCGCTCATCGGCTCCGCATGCCCCTTTGTTGTAAGCACAAGCATCCTTTTGGATACTGCCGCAAATTTTCTCTCATTCTCATCCCACTTCTGCTCGTTTTCCCCGCTTACCCAAAATTCGTTTCCTCTTCCCTTCTCAGGCGGGGTTTTTTTCACTTCTCTCTCCCATACAAGGGGCCGCTCTCCTTCAAATTTTTTTTTATCAAGCGTAAGCTTTGAATTGGAAATATATGCAAACACTCCGAGCCTTCCCATTGTGCTTACAAGGTTTTTCTGCCTCTGCTCATCAAGCGCGCCAACGTCTATTTCCTCGTTTGTATGCGACTCTACAACCGTTTTTAGCTTTTCCGCCTCTTTTCTTGGCAAGCAATTTATCAATATTATGGCGCGTGCAATCTGGTCCCTGTTATCATAATTTGCCTTTGTGTATTCAGAGCGCTTTTTCATAAGCTCAAAAACTTCCCCGCTGCGCAGCTTCATCGCCTCATCAAGCTTCTCTTTCGGGTGCTGTTCAATCTCGCTTGTAAGCGCTATTATTTCAGCCCTGTGGGGCACAATAGTCACCAAATCCGCGCTTCTCACCTTCTCATCAAGCGGCGCGAGCCGCTCATCTATCTGCGCCACCTGCTTTGTAAGCGCGACAACATGGGCATCCTCCTCTTTCGCCCCTTTTCTGAGGAGAAAATCCTTCCTAAAATTAGTTTCAACCCGCTTTCTTAAGAGCGTGGCATGCTCAACCAAGTCAGAACTT